>Ga0190359_1000343_pt1 | contig 32556 bp, 12 predicted proteins | sample 48721823_MG_FD_161269 | JGI IMG/M metagenome (GOLD analysis project Ga0190359, IMG submission 161269) | Hydrothermal vent microbial mat bacterial communities from Southern Trench, Guaymas Basin, Mexico - 4872-18-2-3_MG | ecosystem: Environmental > Aquatic > Marine > Hydrothermal vents >... | reverse complement strand
GGGAGCTTCCTCTTCTTCCGGTTCCGCTCCCTTCTCTTCTTCGTCTCTGAACATGTCCTCATCCAGGTACGAGGTTTCCTTTTTCTTCCCGCCAACTTCCCTCTCTTCCTCTTCTTCGGGAGCTTCCTCTTCTTCCGGTTCAGCCTCCTCCTCCTCTTCTTCTTCAGGAGTTCCTTCTTCTTCCATCTCGGTCTCTTCTTCCTCTTCCTCGGGAGCTTCGGCCTCTTCCGGTTCTGCTGTCTCCTCCTCTTCTTCTTCGGTAGTTTCCTCTTCTTCCATCTCGGTCTCTTCTTGCTCTTCCGGCTCCGGTTCTTCTTCCTCCTCTTCGGGGGCTTCCTCTTCTTCCGGTTCAGCCTCCTCCTCCTCTTCTTCTTCAAGAGCTTCTTCTTCCATCTCGGTCTCTTCTTCCTCTTCTTCGGGAGCTTCGGCCTCTTCCGGTTCTGCTGTCTCCTCCTCTTCTTCTTCGGTAGTTTCCTCTTCTTCCGGCCCCGTTTCCCGCTCCTCTTCCCATAGATCCTCATCCGCCTCGGCGGATACACCTCCAGCACCCATCTTTCCAAGCAGGATGGATGCCTTCTCGTTATCCGGTGCGAGCTCCAGGGCCCTTTCAAGGTCTTCCTGCGCCCCGTCCTCCCCCATCTCCATGAGTGTCTGGGCCCTCTCGATGTACCCACCGGGATGCTCGGGATTTCCTTCCACCGCCCTTGTGAGGCATGCTCTGGATTTCTCCAGGTTGCCAAGTTTCCTCTCCACCCTCCCGAGCATGAGCCATGACAGCAGGTGGTCCGGATCCTGTTCCACCGCTTTCTCGAAGCAGTCGACAGCAGCTCCCAGATCCCCTTGTTTCGTGAGAGCAACCCCCTTCCAGAACCAGGATTCGGGGGATTTGGGGTCGAGTTCAAGGGCCCTGTCGAGTGATATGACCGCGGAATCAAGGTCATCCGTGATGAGCTCAATGGATCCCTTCTTCATCCAGAGAAAATCATTGTCCCCGTCAAATTCGAGAAGCCTGTTCAGTACTTCCATCCGATATTGTAGGGGGGAGTTCTCGTATTCCTTCCATCGGAATCTGAGATATTCCCTTGCCTCTATGTCCGCCAGGGTCTCTTCGGGTATCGGCAGGTCGCCCGTTATCTGCTCCAGGATGGACCTTTCATCATACGAGAGCCTCCCGTCTTCCCAGGCCTTTCTGAGGGCATTTCTGTATGCCTTCCTCAACTGGGAGTCCATGGCATCCTTTCCTTTCACGGTATCATCTCCTGGGGCGTGCATATCTTCTGGGCTCACCTTCCGGAGTTGATGCTTTCCTTTCCCTCATTCTGGCTTTTTCCTTCTTCTTCATGTATTTATTGAAAGCGGGTATTGCCCAGAGGAGGAAGCCGAGACCGGCGATCATCCAACCGGATGCGAAAAGCAGCTCGTGATTGTATTTGACGAAGGTCATCTGGGATACAGTAGCCATTGACAGACCGGCCAACATCAACGAGATGGGAACCTTATCGGATCTAACCATAACCTTCATATTCAACCAGCTCCGGGAGTTGTAACGGGAACACTCTGTGGTCTATTAAACCTTTCTTGTCATATGGAAATCCAAAGCATCCAGTCGTTTGTCTCTTTAAATACTCCTCAATTCCTCTTGCCCACCATACCTCGGGGGGTGGGGACTAAGAGTTCGGATACGAATGTATTATCATTCGTGTCCGATTTTTAAGCCTTTCGGAGCCCTCGTCAGAGAAGCACGAGATCGAAAGCCAGCCATGTGAAGAGAGCGAAGTAGGAGGACATGAGAAGGCCGTTCGACAGCCTCCCCGACGACATCAACCCTCCCACCACACCATCCCCTATGGCCTGGATCGCCGCTGCGGCAAAGAACAGGAGCTTCATCTCCTCGAAATCCACATTTGTGGGATCGAATCCCCCCGGTGCCTGTGACTGGGAACCGGAATCGCTCTCGGAATAGCTCTTTGACAGGTCCTGCATCCTGGGCATGAACGTTGCAAACATTATGGCAATGACCACCAGGAACACAAGGAAGGATATGGCAATGACGTATGTGTACATCCCCATTTCGGTACTCCTTGTTCTCTTCATTATCTGCAGTTCCCTGGTATCCCTGGCCGCGGCATCTATCACATTTGAAACGTTCCCGCCGGCGCTTGCCGCTTCGTTTATCAGGGTAACGGCTCTCTTCACAAGAGGGGTATCGACCCTCTCGGCGAAGAGCTCCAGTGACTTCGATGCGGATACGCCCCATGAAACCTGCATTGCCATCTTCTTGATCTCCGGGGTGAGTGCCCCGTACTCGCCGCCGGACGAGGTCTTTATCGCCTCATGAAGAGTCTGACCGGCACGCATCGATTCGGATATGTCCCTGAGGAAATCGGAGAGCCTCTCCTCTATCTTGTTGATCTTCTTCCTCTTCCTGACCTCGTAGAAGGAGATCGGACCAACACCGGTTATGAATGCAAGAAGAAGGTAGGAATGCCACCCGAAGGTCACCTCTTTCTTCAATCCCTGGGTGATGGAAGTTGTGTTGAGGGTCAGTGTGAGATTCACTTTTCCCTCCCTCATGTCAAGTCTCTTTTCGTCCGGTGTCAGGTATTCATATGTGTCCTTGTATTCATCCTTGACCTTTCCAAGGGGTGCAACCGGACATGAAGCCATCGCCATGAAGAAGAATATCGTACCGAGCATGATGGCCACCGCATATACGGCTATCTTTGCATTCCTTTCGGAATCGGATACCGTCTTGATCCTGGTGAAGGAGGGAGCGGTACTCTCCTCCCTTGCGACCAGTTTCTTCCTGGCTCGGGGCCTATTCTCATCTTCTCCCATCAATCACCACCCCCGGTATCTCCTATGAGAACTGCAAAGACGATCTGAGCCACAGGTATCAAACCGAAAATGGTTGCTGCAAGGAGAACATCTCCCCCACTCTGCCCCATCATCGCCATTGTCGACATCATTATGATCAGGAAAAGGGGAGCGGCCACGACAACCGTTACGAAGGATTCTGCCATGACCCCCAGCGTCTGGAGGTCCCTTTCCTGGGTAAGTCTGTTGTCCTTCATGAACTGATCCGCCTTTGACATGAAATAGACCTTCAGGGAACCACCGGAATTGGCGGTTGTGATTATTCCCTGCAGGAAGTCCTGGAACTTCTCCGAAGGCGATCTCACTATGGCCTTCTGAAGAACCTTGATGAGGTCCTTTCCGAAGAAATCGATGTCACGGGCTATCTTCTCCGATTCCACCTTGATCTCACCGTATATGTCCTGCTGGGCAAGACCGCGGAAGATGGCAGAAGGTGTGACGTCGGCCGATGCCATGGCCGCCATGTAATTTGTGGCATAGGCAAGGTTGCGGTCGATGCTCTTCTTCCTCTCGCTTATGCGGTTCCGGGGAAGGTAATTGTATATTGCGTATGTGAAGACCCCTATAAGAGGGGGGACTGCCACCCAGATCACCAATCTTATGGGAAGGGGGAACCCGGATAGAATGGAGAGATTGAAAATGGTAACAAGCAGGAGTGTGGATATCAATGCGATGATGACAGCTCCCACAAGTCCGGTATAGAACACATCTCCCCTGAGGTTCTTATCGGCTTTTTCGAGTAAGATCTCTATGTCCGGTTCACTTCTCGCGAGCCTTTTTCCCATTGAAGAGAGGAACGAGAACCTCATGCAGAACCGGTAATACGGGGAAAGGGACAATCATGCACCTCCTTTTGTCTTCCCTTTTTCAGGGATGGGGGGGGAGCCCGAAGGCAAGCTCTCCATCATCGAACCGGGAAGCTCCTCTGTCTTGTTCTGCTCGAGTATGCCCATTCCCCGGGAAACGTCTATCTTCGGATTCTCCCTTATTATCCTCATGACCTTATCGGGATCCTCGTAATATTCCGCAACAACGGTGTTCACATCCTTGAACTTCCTCACGTTGTTCTTGATCATCCAATCGATCACCTCTGCCCTTCGGTTGAGCTCGGTGACCACCTCATCCCTCGTCATGTCCTCGAAGTCCATGATCTTCTCGTAGAGGTTGGAGTGGCCCCCGAAGATGAAATGATCCCCCGCGGCCTCCCACTTGTATACACGATTGGTGATGATCTCGAGGCTGGTCGGTTCTATGCCGACGATCTCAACGAGTTCGGTGATCCTTCTGACACGCATGCCCTTTACCCTGATCTGATTGTGGATGGCAACAAGGTTGAGGGCCTGTATGAGCACTCTGGGAATCGAGATGGGAGGGTTTTCGAGACGATATACTATGGATTTCACTGAATCGGCATGCATGGTCGAGTAGGTGACATGCCCCGTTGCCATTGCCTGGAACATGGTCATGGTCTCCTTCCCCCTCACCTCTCCCACGAGAACGTATTCCGGACGCTGCCTCAGGGCTGCCCGGAGGAGCTGATACATGTCTATGTCCGTTTCCTTTCCGCTCTCGGCCGACCCCCTGGTGATGCCCGCGATCCAGTTCTGGTGGGGCAGGTTCACCTCCCTTGTATCCTCGATGGATATGATCTTTGCCGAGGTGGGAATGAAGATCGAAATGGCGTTCATGGTTGCCGTTTTTCCGGATGCGGTTCCTCCTGCGAATATCATCGATTCCCCGTACTGCACGGCCAGCCAGAAGTGGGCCGCCATCTGGGAGGATAATGTGCCGAACCTCACAAGGTCCGTGATCGTGAGCGGATCCTCCTTGAACTTTCTGATCGTGAAAGATGAACCGCGTGTAGTGACCTCCCTGCCGAAGGTAGCGTTCAATCTGTGTCCTTCAGGCAGTGTCGCGTCAAGGATGGGATTCGCGACCGAGATCGATTTACCGGCTCTCTGTGCGAGGGAGACAACGAAACCCTCCAGCTCCTCATCGGTATCGAACTGAATAGTTGTCCTGATGGAGCCGAAGTCCCTGTGGTACACGAAGACGGGGATCCCGGTACCATCGCATGATACATCCTCCACTCCCGGATCCAGCATGATGGAGTTGATCTTGCCGTAACCTATGAACTCCCTTCGAATATAGTAATCGACGGGAACCATGAACTCATCGTCCACCTCGCCGAGTATGGAGGAATAATCCGCAAGAATGCTCGCGACCTCCTTTGTGAGGAACCTCTCCTTCTCCTCCAGCTCCTCTGCGGCCAGTTTGTTGTAGGTGAGGGCCCTGTTCAGGGTGCCCATCACGAAATCAAGCACCTCTTTCTGGCGCGGGAGGAGCTCGGGTTCAAGCGGATGGTAAATGTATTCGCTCGTTTCGGGGTCCAGGAATATCTTCACGCTGACCTGATCGGTGAGTGTCATCGTTTCCATCAGTTCAAGATTTTCCTTGAGAATATCCTCCTTTTCCGTCTTCACCTTGGCCCTCTTTTTTAATCTGACATCGTTCCGACCCAATTTCAGGAACCTGCGCATCGTCTCCTTCAGTTTTCCGAGAGAGAAACCTCCACCGCCCTCCTTTTCCCCGGAATCCGCATCCGATCCCGTATCTTCCTTTGTCGCGTTTTTCTTATCGTCAACCTCATCTTGAGCAGCTTCGGCCGCTGCCTCTTTTTCCTGGGAAGAAGGAGGTATGGGAGGAGGCGGAATCGAAGCTGGAACGGGTATCTGACCCTCTTTGTCCGCTCTCATCCCTGTTTTATCGGTTCCACCATTTTCACCTGCATCAGGCATCGATGAACAGACCCCCTTATGATAGGATTACTATGCTTGTCCACTCCCTGTCTCACCGTAGAATTTACTTCGATTTTCGGTTACCAGTTGCGTGATATATAACAGTTTTCTTATTAATCGGACATCTGGGAAATCCCTGGGTTATTAATACAGGTTCTCCATTCTTTACCCGTTGAGTGGTCGAGATGAAGGACGATTTTGTTAAACCTGTTCTGGGAAAGAATTGCTATATTCACCCCTCCGCCGTGCTCACCGGGGATGTGAGAACCGGTGAGGAATGTTCTTTTTGGCCGAACTCTTCCGTCAGGGGGGATGAGGACTCCATAAGGCTGGGCAGGAGGGTGAACGTTCAGGATGGAGCGGTCATCCACGTTGATGTAGGGACACCTGTTGTGGTGGGGGATGATGTCTCCATAGGTCATGGAGCCGTTGTTCACGGCTGCACAATAGAGCGGAACTGCATAATCGGCATAAGGTCAGTGGTCCTGGATGGAGCCGTTGTGGGAAGGGGCTGCCTGATAGGCGCCGGGGCAATCGTCACGCCGGGAATGGTCATACCCCCGAACAGTCTTGTTCTGGGTATACCTGGAAAAGTGAAGAGAGAGGACAGCAGCCTGGAGGAGAGGGCCCTCGGAAATTCGGAGATCTATGCGGAGCTTGCGAAAAAGTACATTTCCGGATTCTTCTAGGAACGCGATCCATGGGTGTTTCGTCTTGCGTTCCATCTGTCGAGATTCCAAACGAGTCCAACAGGGGCCAGGGGAAGTGTGAACAGGGAGGAGATGGTCACAAGAACGATCGACGGTCCTTTAAGACCCCATTCGGCTGCCACGTATCCTGCAAGATCGAGGACTGGTATACATGCCAGGATGACCATGTAGGTGGCATCGCCCTCTGAAAGGAACATATGGATCAGAAGGAATATGGCCCCCGCGGAATGAATAAGCAGTATCCATCCGGGATGTATCCTCCTTCTTGACCGGTCCTCTATGAACCATTTGGTCCTTGCAAGTATCATTGCAAGGAAAAAACCCCCGGTTATGAGAGCGAAATAGTAGATTATGTAGATCTGCGTGTTTGGTATGCCGAGCAGGTCGAAGATGAAGCTGTCGTAATCGAACAGGAAGTGCATTGCAATGGACGCATGGAGGCCCACCTTCACGTACAGGTAGCCGAAGAGGGCTCCCGTGACGAATGTGGGAAGAACCTTCCAGGGCCCCCATCCAAGATGCATCAGACCGAATATCATGGAGGACAGCAGGATCAACACGAATTCATTGCGGCCGACCCTTCCCCGGCCTCCGAGTAGGAAGGCAAGAGCGGACGCCTTCTTCGTTCGGGACATCTCTATCAATGCAAGGGGGATACCTATCATCACAACGCGTGATGTGATCTCTTCCCAGACGGATGCGTTTGCCAGAAGGACCATCTGTATCCAGTCGGGGGTGGCCTCGGAAAGCACATCCGGAACGGGAGTGGGCTGTTCCATTATCTGGAACAGGATGACAACCGCCCAGGAGAAGAACAGGGCCCCCATGAACGTTGTGGCAAGTGTCCCGATGTCGCTTTCGTCGGAGAAAGGATTCCTCCACCCCCTCTCTCTCCACCTTCCGCCCTTTGTTCCCTTCGTGGACCTCAGTGTCAGAATGACAAGAGACATCACGATGGACAGCGATATGACCGTGAACCAGATGGGAATCATGATCCCTTTCATGGGATAGAGGATGGTTGGAATGAGGAGGAAAAGGGTCCATTCCATCTGGAATTCCGTTGCGGCCGCGATATGGAGGACCTGTCCGCGGGAACCGTTTTCCAGGATGAATCCGGTCTTGTATGCCGAAAGGTCATCATTCCCCTCTTCGGGAGATGATCCGACAGGAAGCACCGTCCCGTCCAGGGAGACGGCAGGCACCTCGGGGAACTTTCTGTAGCTAACAAGCTCCCATCCATCGCTAATCCGGATCGTTATGTTGGACCCCGGACCGAGGGGACGCGAGAAAGGGTCCGGATCGATGGTGAGGAGCGGAGATTGTCTCACCTCGAAGATTATGTCCCTTGAGAGGATCGTGTTGTCATCCGTCCAGTTATCGACCCTGATCACCATGCCCCCATCCCCGTGGTCATTGTAACCGGACGGGGTCCTGTACACTCCCCTGAAGATTCCGCTCGGATCAACCGGTGCCAGGCAAGCTCTCTTTCCCTCAAATGATAACAGAGGCTGCGGCAGGGGGACCGATGGGATCCCTTCCATTCCATCCCACCCCCTCTCGATCCCCGGATCGATCGTTACATTGATGGAATAATACGTGGAGGTAAGGATGCCAACGTTATCCTCGCCCATTTTCCACATTCCGCCCCCATCTTGTCCGTACAGCTCATCGAATTCGGATAAGGGCATTGAGAGCTCCACCGAATCGACGACGGGGAGTGTCCATTCGTCGTAAGGGGCCAGGAACAGTATCGATCCCTGAGAGTGTGTGCTCCCATCGGACCATACGGTCTCAAGGGTCATCCTTGACCATCCGTGTATGCCGTTCCGATCAAGGTCAAGCTCGAAATCACCATTTGATGCGTTCCTCGAGAGCGTCTTGGCGCTCCCTTCCCGGTCCCGGAGCATCACACCTTTCACCCCATCCCCACCCTCACCTATGATGGATATCCTCAGGGTGTTCGATGTGGCCAATCCCCGGTCAAGGGCCGGTGCCGCGAAGGCATTGTCCGGTTTCAGGACCCTTATCCGCGCATCGTCGAACCGGATGATGTGCCCCGCATCCCTTTCATCGTATGATACGGCAGCTGAATAATTCCCTTCCGGAATTCCGGGTGGAATCAGTGTCCAAAGGAACGATGATCCATTAACCGCTACCTCGGGGAACAATCTGAATTGGAATGTCCGACCGGTCCCGGGATCCAGAACGAGATAGAGGGGAAAAAGGGGGAGGGACCCCGCAGTGGGAATGACCCTGACGGGAAATGATGCATTCCCGGGAACCTCATACGGGTGCTCTATCTCGAGATCCTTTTCGCTCCAGGGGACGAAGGGCAGGGATACGGAGCCTTCGAATCCGGATCTGTAGACATCGGGAGATTCCTGCCAGACTGTTGGAAATGATAGAACCAGCGCGACAGCGTTCGACAGCAATACATAGGAAACGATGATTGCGGCAACAACAGCCGCGACCCTTCCGAGGTCCATGCCCGAGCCCTTTCCGTCGGGACCCATGCCGGTGAAACTACATCTCCATGTCTTAATCCTTTGGGTTTCCCGGTAATGCCTTCCCGGGCATTACCCAAATCGTTATATTCGAGGCCCCCAATCGGTCATCCTTACAATTTCCGTAGTCAGATGGTGGTGATTGGAATAGGAGAAGAAAACCCTTCCCGGGATATCGTCGGCTCCTTCAGCGAAAGGATATCCGCATGGTTCAGAACGAACATAGGGGAACCCACTGAACTTCAGGAGAGGAGCTGGAGGGCAATCAGGAATGGAAGGAATGTTCTCATAATCTCCCCAACAGGAAGCGGAAAGACCCTTGCAGCGGTCCTGCCGCCTGTCGATGATATTCTGACCGGCAGGTCGAAGAGGTCCCTTACGTCCATTCTCTATGTGTCACCCATGAAAGCTCTCGGGGCGGACCTGATGAGAACCTTGGAGGGGCTCTCCACGGGTCTTGGCAGGATACCTGGGAAGAAGGAGAGAAAGAGGGGAAGGGTAAGTTCGAGATTTCCCCCAAAGGATGCACCACTCGAGATAGGGATAAGGACGGGTGATGTCCCCCAGGGTGTGAGGAGAAGAATGCTTCTGTATCCTCCCGATCTCCTCGTCATAACACCGGAGAACCTGCTGCTGATGATGTGCTCCAAGGCGGGAGAGATACTGAGCGGCGTCAGGTACGTGATCCTGGACGAGCTCCACGAGATGATATCTTCGAAGAGAGGGTCGCTTCTCTCACTTACTCTCGAGTACCTTTCAAGGAAGGTTGTGGAAAGGACCGGCCGGGAACCGTTGAGGATAGGTCTCTCGGCGACGGTAAGGCCCACGGGACTTGCCGCTTCCTTCATGGGTGGGGTTGGTGAGGGAGGGAAGCTGAGAAAGGTCGATATCGTCGAGAACCTTGTGGACAAGGAGATACACCTGGAGGTCAGGACCCTTTTCGAGGGTTTGAAGCGCTCCGAGGAGACCGAAGAAAGGATCCTCGATGAAGTGGGGGAGCTGATCCGAAGGGAGAAAGGGTCGATGGTGATCTTCCATAACACAAGGAGGAACGCCGAGAAGATGGCATTCTCCCTGACCGGCAGGGGGGTGGAGGGGGTCCTTCCGCACCACGGTTCGCTCAGTGCGGAGATGCGTCAGGAAGCGGAAGAGGGATTGAAGAACGGCTCTCTCCGGGCGATAGTCTCGTCCACATCGCTCGAGCTCGGCATTGATATCGGAACGGTCAGCCGCATCTGCCAGATCTCCTCTCCGAAGGACCCGGGGAGGCTCCTGCAAAGGTTGGGGCGGTCCGGGCACGGCCTCGGACGCATATCAAAGGGAACGATATTCCCCCTGGACGCCGTTGATCTCCTGGAATGCCTCTCCGTGTCCAGGGCGGCCGCCCTCTTCCATCTCGAGAGTCTGAGATGCCAGGATGCTCCCATGGATGTGCTCGCCCAGTTCGTGGTGGGGGCATCCATAATGGAGGATGACCAGGATGAGAGATCCCTTCTGAGGATGGTAAAGCGTGCATATCCCTACAGGAAGCTCAGGAGGAGGGAGTTCCACCTGCTCATCGAGCTCCTCACAAGGAGACTTCCGGGCCCATCACAGCCCCCTCCCCGACTCTGGATCGAGGAAGGCACCGGTTATCTTCATCCCAGAAGGAACACGAAACAGGCGTTCTATCTGAACTGCGGCACGATTCCAAGAGAGACGACCTTCAATGTCCTGGACGAGAAGAGGAAGAGGATGGTGGGAACCCTCACGAGGGATTTCGGGGAATCCCTTTACGAAAGGGATGTGATACTCCTCTCCTCCAGACAGTACAGGATCGTGGGGTTCAAGGGAAATACGATCATGGTAAGACCGGATCCCGAAGCTCAACCCACCGTACCGAGCTGGTCGGGAGAGATAAACCCCCGGCCCCGGATGCTGTCTGACCACATGATGAGACTGCTCGGCTCAGGCAGGGTGACCCGTGTCCTGAAGGGGCGATCAGGCATGTGTGTGGAGCTGGACGATGACAGCATTTCAACCCTTGCAGCGCTCCGGAGCCATCTCGGGGAAAGGGGTCTGGTCCCCGGAAAGGGCAGGATCCCGGTCGAGATGCTGAAGCAGGGCAGGGAGCGGGTGGTGTATATCTTCCACCTGCCAATGGGAAGAAAGGTAACGGAACCCCTGGGAAGGATGCTTGCCTACGGACTGAGGAGGGACCTTGGAGCATCCATTGATTATCTGGCAACGGATGACGGATTTGCCATATCCTCGCCCACCATGCTCGGGGAGGAACAGCTTGTCAACGGGTTCGGAGGCGAGGAACTTGAAAGACGGATACTGGAGCTCACGGTCTCCTCCTCCATGTTCAGGACACGGTTCAATCAGATCCTGTCGAGATCACTCCTTGTACTTGACAGGTTCCGCGGAAAGGAGACCGGGATGTTATACAGAAGAAGCAGGTCCGAGAAGCTGTTGGATCTTGCCCTTTCATGTTACGATTCAGGCAGGGGATGGAAGGATGTGAAGGGTCCTCTCGGAGGTCTGGTCCAGCTGGCGCTCGAATCACTCAACGAGGTGATGAGAGAACGGATGGACGTGGCAGCCGCCTCTTCTGTCGTAACCGACCTTATGAAGGGTAGGGCCCGTCTCCACCTCGCATCCATCGAGAACGAGCCGTCCGTTGTTGGGAGCTCCATAGTGTCAACATGGTCAGGGTCATGGTCGAGGAAGGGCAAGGGGAAGAGTCAGGGAGAGACGAGCGGACGGAGTAACCTTCCACGCGAGGAGGTGTCGAATATCGATCCTCGATCCACGGGTGGAGCTGAGATGGAGGCAGGGGGTTTGACCGTTGATAAGGGGCAGATCCGTGGTGCTCCGAATGTTTCTGCGGGAAAAACGTCCGTGCCTCTCTCCAGGGAAGAGATCCGATTGAGGAGGATCCTTGCGACCCTTTCGGGGAAGAGGCCCCGCTCCGTCCTCAGATCCCTTTCCTTTTTCTCCCACCCGATGTCGGCCATTTCCAGGAGCGGGGATATCGACCTCCTGACACTCCGATCCATGATGAGGGGGGGGAGGATCGTTCCCGTCCGGATCCTCGGGATGGACATGCTGGTTGACAGGACCTGGGAAGGGGTCTTCTTCTCACTGATGCCCCTTTTCCCGGATGAGGATGAGCGGATGCTCCCCTGGCATACTGAAAGGCGCAGCTTCACAAGGGCCGAACTGGGGGAGGCTTCGGGGCTTTCCGGAGACGAACTGAAGAAGTTCATCGAGGGGTCCATTGCATCGGGGATTCTGGGTATCTTCCCTGAAGCAGCCAGATTTCATATGGGGGCCCCTTCGGGGTACGTGGGACGGGGGTTGAGCCAGGGGGAATGGAAGACACCGTCGAGACAGAAGGAATCCCTTGCAAGGTTCTTGAAGCATTTCGGTCCATTCTCCATCCGGGAGCTCGGAGTATTGTTCAACTGGCCGGAGGGATACATCCCTCCCGGTCTGGAACAGGGGATCGAGGAAGGGATATTGTTTACAGGGGCAGGCCCCTCCCCTCTGATGTTGGACCAGGAGGATCGGAACACAGCGGGGGAGGAATGGTTCTGGCACGCAGGTGAACGAAGACCGATCCTGCCGGAAAAGCCCCTTCCCGGAGAACTTCACGCCATTGACCTGGATGGTCCGTTCCATCATGAAGACCCGGCGTTCCTTCTTACCAATCCCCGAAGAAGGATCTTTCAGAGGGACAGGGTAAAATGGTCCCTGATGAGCCATTATTCCATGATGGACGGAAATGGGGAAAGATGCAGCTTCTCCGTGCTGGAGCGACTGGACCAGGTGAAGGTCAGAACGCTTGAAGTGGAGGAGTTCTCTTCTCTTGACGAGCTTTCCGGGAGAGCGTTGGGATCGATCCTGTGCTACAGGAACATGGGATATGCCATGATATGCATCGAGAGGATAATGGGTGTTGCGGCAGGAGAATCGGCTCCGGCCGCAAGGGGTCAGTTCGAGGCTGCGGGTTTCAGAGCGTTCCCCACATCCCGCGGCAGTATTCTGATGGACATTCCGGCGGATGACGGTATTTTCAGAGACGGGAACATACTTCCCACAATGCTGTACCATCAGCATCTGCTGCCCGGCTCTCATCTGGACAACCCTCTCCAGGTCCTTCAGCTGCTCTCGGGCATCTCCGACAGATGGGAGATATTGAGCAGGGTCGGATCAAGGAGGACACTGCTGCTGTCCATCAGCGACACGATGGAGATCGAGAGGATCTTCAGGGGGCATTTCATGTCCCTTCTCCGCCATCTCGACGGAGGGCCCCCACCCAAGGACGTCGATTGGGAGGAACATCTTTCGGGAAGGCTCGAGGACCTCCCCTCCATGAAGGACATCTCCAAGAGGTTCGGCCTTCATCGGGGAAAGATGGTGAACCCGAAAACGGTTATCTCCTTTCGTTCCATCTTCGAGTTCTACCCGCCTCCGCCGAATTCCGCGAAAAAGGCACTGTCAAGTGAAGCGAGGGAGCTTCTGGCAAGGTCGCTGCGTATGAATCCGGCCACATGGAACAATCATATCAAGGTCCAGGAACTGACGCGGATCGCGAACGAGCTGGTATCAGCGGGTTTCGCCACCGAGGATCCCTGGGGGAACTTCCTTCCTTTACCCGACCGGATCACGGATCATTCGGGAAAAAGGAACAGCAGGATCAAGCTCAGGGGGAAGCTCAAGAGGATCTTCCTTCTCCAGTGCGCCGCGGCCCTGGGCGCTTTCAGGATGGAGGATATAATGCTCTACTGTCCCGATCTGGAGGATGCCGGAAGGTTGAGATATCTTCTTTCCGAACTTGCCAAAGATTCTCTTGGGGTATCCGTCGATACAAGCGGGCCCGTGGAGTTGATATATCACGTGAAGGAACCGAAAAAAGCCCCGCATGCCGAAAAAGGGGAAATGGCCCTGGATGAACTCACCGTGATCTCCCCGAGGGACCGGATATGGAAGGTGCTCTCGGACCATATGAGGGGGGTCCTGTCCAGGGGCAACGGGTTTGCCATTTTTTCCGGTACGAGGCCCCTTGCATTCCTTACAATGAAGAAGTCCAAACTTCTCGGGAAAGATGAGACGGGAAGCCCGTCGGGGCGCGGGATGGGAAAGGAGAACTGGGTCATATCGAGAGCATGGATGGATCCGAGGATAAACAGGAAGGAAGCGATGAGGGCCATCAGGAAACGATTCTTCGAGCTCGGGTTCAACATACTCTCAAAGGACGAGAAACTGCTTATAGAGGACCTCTACCGTATTATGGGTCCGGATGAGGCCATCGGGGATGCGAAGGATGCGGCCAGGTGAGGTTCATCCATTCTAATGGATGTTCTTTCCTCGGGATCCACCTGATGAACATACACATGAGAGGAATTTCGAGATCGGGAGGTATGAGATTGGAAGGGGGTAATAAAATCAGACACGAATGATAATACATTCGTATCCGAACCCTTAACCCCCACCCCCTGATGTATTCGTTCGAAAATGTTATTATATATGTCCATGATAACAGTGAGCTTTGCAGTATGACCCCCCCTGGCGATGCAGAGTGGACATGTTGTCCTGTATGTGGTGGTCATTTCACATGCAAACGAAAGGTTAATAAGCCCCCTGGTGGGTTAGAACATCAGCGAAGGTGGTAGTGTATGAAGATCGGCGATTTCAAGAGAGCAACCGCGATTGCGCTCGTTCTGATAATGTCATTCAGTGCAGTCGTGGGAATGGCAGCGGCGCTGAATCCCCTGTCCGACAGTGACTGGGATTACGATCCGGATATGGATGATCTGACCAATCTCGATGAGTTCCTTGCGGGTTCCGACCCGAACAACTGGGATACTGATGGTGATGGTCTGCCCGATGGTTGGGAGGTGGATAATTCTCTTGATCCCACGGATCCGCTCGATGCGGAGGATGACAATGACTACTTTGGTGGAGAGGAATACGCCTCATACTCGCAGGTGGAGCCTCCTTACGACAATTATGCGGAGTATTTCCGTCAGGCGGGTGTTGACCGTGATACGGGAGAGCCCGTGTATATACCCACCAATCCGAACGAACCCGATACCGATGGCGACGGCGTGCTGGATCCGGATGATTCCTGGCCCTGGGATTTTGCCAATGACGGGACAGGAGGATCCGGTAACGGCGGCGGTGATTCCGGCGGCGGTGGCAGCGGCCCGGCCCAGGGAGGTAGCGGAGACGGTGATGGTGACGGCAACATCGATGATGACGGTGACGGTATAACCGACACGGACGAGATGGCGATGGGAACGGATTTCAACAATCCGGACACCGATGGCGACGGTCTGTGGGACAATATGGAGCTGACCCTAGGTCTCGATCCCAATGACTGGGATACGGACAATGACGGTCTGATAGACGGTGTGGAGACCGGCGGCGGCGATTCCACTGACGGCCACCTTGTGGACTCGGACAACGATGGTCTCCCCGATCCATGGGAGGATAATGACAATGACGGCATCCTCAACATAGAGGAACAGGATATCGTCATGTGGCTTTACGCATGGCTGACTCCCCAGCAGTTCGGCGGCGGAGGAATGGACCCGAAGGTGACATATCTCATTGCATACAGATTCAGGATAAGCCCGAACACCAACGATACGGACAACGATGATATATCCGATGACAAGGAGACCCAGGCTTACGCGCCCGGCCCCATCAACAAGAACTCCCGCTCCGAATATGGCTACCATCAGGTGACCAACGAGACCGGCGGCGGAAGGTGGATACCCGACAGGTGGAACAGGGACCATGACCTCTCCAACCCATCCTCGGGATTCTCCAAATGGACCATGGGGCAGTATTCCTGGTGGAGCTACTGGATGGACAAATCATACAGATTGGGGTCCCTTTGGTTCGATCCCAACGAGATCGGATACAACATGGTCCTCTACAATATCAACCCCTGGCTCCTCTGGTACGGGGACTGGGGCACATATGCCGGTGAGGGAGGTATGGGATGGACCGCAGAGGAATTCGCGGAGATATTCATGCACTCCAATCAGTTCGTACCGACCTATCCTCCGGAAGCTGCCGTCACCTGGGACGATGTCCTCGGATGGCAGGAGAGAGGGCCCGCTACAACGGACCCCAAGAGATATCGGTGGAACATGTACGATACCAATCCTGCAGATGATGATACCGACAGGGACAGGATGGAGGACAACTGGGACCCGAGACCGACAATACCCGATGACAGGCTTGATACGGCAATCGCACTGAACAGGATAGGATTCCCCCAGCCCGGAGGCGATACCGAATGGTATTACCCGGAGTTCGGACCGGGAAATCAGTTCCCCGTATCGGCGCTCCTTGCACCCACTTTCCAGTTCTATGACAACAGCGGGAGCTTCCTCCATGATTACTACGGGTTCCCGTACAGGATAATAGATTCGACAATGGACAAGGGAATGTCCCTTTACATGGAGATCATAGTCGGAATAGAAGCCGGACATCCGGGATCCGAATTCTTCCAGAGAGGGTTCTACAACTATCTCAACGTCTCCATAACCTTCCACAACATGTCCATAGACGTGAACCCCGACGGTTTCGATCCCCCGTATTACGGACCTTCGGACAACGTCTCCTACGATGTGGATGACGATATAGACGGGGACGGTATTCCCCGGGAGGGTGACGTGGACATGTCGGGGAGATGGTTGTACACCCCGGAGGAGGCAATGTATCCGATGTTCGCCCTGGGGCTGGACGATCTGAACCCGGATGCAATACCCGCGGAGATGAAGTTCGATCCATTCAACCCGGCGGACTTCGTCATAAACGGCTACGGACCCTGGCCGGGTCCGGACGACCCCTATTTCGACACCAGCACCGGGAAGGGGCACAGCGGACTGAAGCTCCCCTTCATCAACATATCGAACTATCCGGATCCAAATGCTCTGTGGGATGGGGGCACCTTCTGGCTCTACTGGTCCACCATGACCTTCTACAAGATCGGGTTCCACTTCATGGTCCCGGAGGGTGTGATGGCCGGGTTCGTATGCATAGATATGAAGATAGATACAACGGAGAACATCCACGTGGAGCAGTCCCTTGATGCCTTCGGAGGCTTCCCCTACATCGCCTACTGAGGAAGCTGAAGGTTCGAATACCGGATATGTTGGGTCGCTTTGAACCCACACGTCAGGTCATGGGAATTCCCCGGATGACCGGGGAATTCTCCTCTTTTATATGAAGATCCGATGAAATACACCGAATCTTCACTTTTTTGCTGGGACATCGATCAGCAAAGGGTTGGGTGTCCGATTTTTCATTAGGCAGCCAAGGATATTGCGTGAGTCCGCTTTCATCATTTTCATCTGGCCGATATCATTTTTAAATAGTGACAACATAATGGGGAAGGTCGTTCAGCAATGATCTATCTTGATTGGAGGAGCCCTGATGTCACACAAGAGACTGTCCGTCATCCCCGTTCTCTTTGTCCTCATCCTGTCCACAGTACCGTTGTTCGTGGAGAAGGCAAGCGCGGGAGAACCCATTTTCATGGCAAATACCCTTGTGAACTGGGAGGAGGAGATGAGGACATTCAAGCAGGAACCTACGGGGATAGCATGTACCGACGAAGGTAGGATATATGTTTCCTACAGCAGTGGAATGTCATGGAACTATGATACCTATATCTCATATTCCGATGACAGCGGCTCGACATGGTCCGGAGCGTTCAGGATCGATGATGTACTGAGGGACGGAAACGAGTCCAACGATGACACATCGCAGGCAATGCCGAGGATTGCGGTGGCCCCGAACGGAACGTTGTACGCCGTATGGCAGGATCACCGGGACAAGACACATACACAGCAGATCAGGATAGCCTGGTCAACCGATGGAGAGAACTTCTCACGGTCGGTGAGAATAGACCCGTTCAAACTCTATCCCAACTGGGATGCCCAGAACCCGAACATAGGTATCACGGACAGCGGAAGGATAGTTGTCGCATGGGAGGACAGGATAACATCCGGGTCGTACTGGAACGTATACTGTTCCTATTCCGATGACGGAGGTGTGACCTGGTCGGAAATGGTCAGGGTGAATACCGACAACATGCATACAAGGCAGCATGAATACACGAGAATAGCAGTGCACGGCGGCGATGTCTACATCACATGGCATGATAACAGGGGTGACGGTCAATACAGACCCTACCTCGCGGCCTCCCATGACGGTGGAGAGACATTTGCGGCAGAAAAAGCCCTTTCCGATGATCTGGAGCTCTACAATTCGAGACAGTGGCCCTCACCTGCGGTGGATGATTCCGGCAATGTATATGTCACGTGGAGGGACAAGAGGTCAGGTTTCGACGAGATATGGTTCACCCGTTCCGAGGATGGCGGCGCCACTTTCTCGGACAACAAGCGGGTTGCGATCGTGCCCGAAGGTGCCGAGGATTGGTGGCCGGCAACCGCCGCGACGGGGAACGGGACCGTTTCCGTCTCCTTCACCAGAAGGGTTCCCACGGATGAGACGAAGGATGAGGGGGAGATATTCTTCATAAATTCGTCGGATGGCGGGAGGACATGGGATCGATTGATGAGGGTGGATGACACCGATCAGAGATGGGATGATCTGACCACCCAGAGGAAGTCCATAATGATGTATGATATCCTTGGGAGGGCCATGGTTGCGTGGGCCGATGAGAGGAACGGGGACAGGAACAACTACTACAGCGATGTCTGGTTCTCGAGACACAGCGGAGATCTTTCGGGCCCAAATCATCTTCCGAAGTTGTACGATGTCGGCTTTGTCGGGAACTTCACGTTCAATCCGAAGGTGGGATCGCCCGTATCGCCCTTCTTCTTTTCATGCAATTATTCAGACGAGGACAACGATAAACCTCTACCGGGGTACCCGAGATTGTTCATATACAATGACACCGAGGGCAGGGACCCGCTCCTTCCCGGCCCCGTGGTGATGGAGAAAGCGGAGCCAAGGGACATAGATTACATCAACGGTGCATGGTACAGGGCAACCACGATACTCAAGGCAAACACCAGCCAGCTCTATTACAGGATAGAGGTGCTGGAAGAGAGAGCCACGGAGGTGGTCTCCACTCCCCTACTCGAGGGTCCAGTAGTGGATGCCAATCCCCCCGTGATAACGGTCATCCAGCCATCGGGGGAAACGTGGCTGTCCGAATCAATCGTAAGATGCAGGGTGAGGGTGGTGGACATGGAGGGGGGAAATGTCAATCCCAACTCCATAAAGGTGAGGAAATCCATAACGGGACCGGACAACTTGGACAAGGGTGTGCCCTTATCTTCCATCGTGAAGATAGACAACAACACCTACACGGGATACGCGGATGTAAGGCTCGAGGATGGGAAGGAGAATTACATCCAGTTTGAGGCCAAGGATATGGTGAGGAACCAGGGATATTCCGAAATGGTGAATATCTGGCTGGATTCGTATGCCCCGTATTATTCGGGTATCGGGCCGGGAGGCACACAGCTCTACGAGAGGGTGAACTGCACCATAGATTGGATGGACCATCTTCCCGGTTCCACAACTCCCTCCACGGGGATGAACGTTTCCTCGATACAATATTCCTACAAGACAACATCAGGCCCCTATTCCGAGTGGCTTCCCCCGGAGGGGATAAGGGAGGTTGCCAACGGGACGTTCAGGGCATGGGTGAACCTGGATTTCGAGAACAATGGGGTATACAATTACATCAGATGGAGGGCCTCGGATAATATCGGCAATACCAGGTACACGGATGACGACCCCGATCATCCGAACGGGGGAATCGAGCTGAAGATCCGGGTGAAGGTACCCGAAAATTATCCCCCCCAGTTCGTGGGAGACGCATATCCCGACGTTATAGCTTCACCCACCCCGCATTTCTTCTGGGATGATGCATTCGACGAGGAGGGGGATACCATCACCTACAGGGTTATGGTGATGAAGAACGGTCTTCAGTGGACCAACTGGATAGATGTTGGAGAGAGGACCTTCTTCGATGTTCCGGATTCCGTATCCCTTGATCCGGACTGGTATGTGCTCAGGATAAATGCCACGGATGGTATAGGGGGATTTGATCTGTTCGACCACCCCTTCCGGATAGTTGACAAGGGGACACCACCGCCGGAGGATATCCCGGTGGCCGGGGATGTGTTCACATCCAGATCGGATATCGTTTTCAAATGGCCGGATACACCGAGCTGGGCCGTGATGAACATCACATACTGGATCAGAATAGGTTCATCGGACTGGCACGGTGACGTACTGGATTGGACGCCCGTGGGCCCGGACCCGGAGTTTCCGCTGGCCGATCTCAACCTTTCCTTTGGCATATATTCCGTTCAGTACATGGCGGAGAACAACGGTAACTTCTCAAGGGTCTCTCAATCCAGGTTGAAGATAAACGATTATGATATCGAACCGAGATGGAATGGTGAGGTCGAGAAGTTCTACCGTGGAAAGGGGAGCGGCATCAGGGTGGAGCTGTTCAACTGGGCCACGTTTTCGGACAACGTCACCGTGAAGCTATCGGGGGAAGTCGTTGACCGGAAGTGGGTCTACCTCAACACGGATCATTACGCGGTGAAGACCCACAGGATGCTCTCCGAGCCGGAACCATCGGTTGTCATGATAACCGTGTTCCCTCCGAAGGATGCAGGGAAGGGAACATATTCCATAACATTGACTGTGACCTCCGAGGACGGGGAGACCGTTGCGGTGCTCGATAACATCACCATCAAGATAACGGACAAGGATCAGGAAGGATTCGGAGGCGAGATCACGGATACCCTCCACGGTCTGATAACGGACATATTTCCATTTCTCAAGCCTCTCTCGCCCAACCTGGTATCTGCTGTTTTCCTCATGTTCGCCCTGGTGATCGTCGGTCTGATAGTCCTTCTGGGCATCTATGTTTACCGGAGATCAAGGATCAAGGATGAGAAGGATCCGTATGCGGAGCAGAGGCAGCTCTACCGGGAGCTCTACGGCTCGGAACCGACTCAGGAACAGCTGGAAGAGATGATGAAGGAGAGTTCCGTTGTGGATGAAGTAATGTCGGACCTGTCGGAGGTGGAGGAGGAGGGACCGAAGGAGAAAACCTTCGATGAGAGCTTCCTCGAATCGGAGAAGGGAAACCGGGAGGAATGAATGTCCCTTCACTTTCGGTGAGGTTCACCATACAAAATATAAATAGATGCGTGGATGATTTACGGAAATCCCGCATATTCGAATGTTGAAGGCAGGGTCTGTGTCATGGGCCGTTCCGGGAAGAATAAGGGGACCCGTAGAAAGGGTCGAGCCAAGAAGGGTACATCCAACGAAACCCTGGACATATTCATCGAGGGGTCCGGAGACGGGCTGATTCGATCCCGGGCGGATGCGGATGAGGCCGCGGGTATGCCGGCGGGAACGGAACCGGAAAAATCGAAGGGTGAGGCGGAAGCGGACGAGGTGGAGGAGAGTGTATCGATATCCCGACAAGATAATGATGCCGGTGGGGATCCGAATGCGGAAAGGGATCTCCCCGAAACATCCCCCCCTGAAAATGGGGTCGAGAATGGAAAGCCCCATTCCGCCGGGAACAGGTTTCCCAACATTTCCCTCATGGAGAGGTCCGGGGGGAGGTCCGGGTCGAGGCTCCGGAAGGAGAGGGGCATCGAGGAAGTGGTTGATGTGGTCCCGAGGTCCTCCCCGTCCATCAATATAGATGCAACCGATATAACATCCGAGGAGGCAAGGTTCTTTCTCAGGGCCCTCAAGTCCTGCATAGGTGAGAAGGAGGAAGCGGTCATATATTTCCACAATGACATGGATGGTCTGAACGGTGCCCTTTTCATCTACGAAATGCTCAAGGATCAGGGTCTTGACCGAGGGAGGGTACATGTATCCCCCCTTGAGTATCAGGAGATACCACTTCTTGAAATGGATCGGGAGCTCTGCTACATCTTCATAGACCTTGACATGGAATTGGAGGGGAGCAACATCTTCAGGGTGGACCACCATGCGGAGGACAGGGACCTGAAGATGGTCACGGAGCATCTGTTCCTCCTCTCTCCCCCCGAGAATGATTATGAATATCCCTCCTCGTCGGCAGGTCTGTGCGCCTATCTTCTCTTCGTTCACGGGGGGGGAAGGATATCTTTCCTCGAGTACCTGAAGAGGGGAAAATGGCAGAAGGACCCGTTCTCGAGACTTCTGATACTTCTCGCATCGGTCTGCGATAATCTGTGGCATCTCAATTTCGTAATAGACATCCCCATGAAGCTGTGGGTTCCCGACATCGATGAGGAAAGATATCTCATACTCATCTCCATATCGGCTTCCATTCTCCTTGGAGAGAACGAGAGCAGGGAAGAGATCGTGAAGAGGCTGTTCGTGGATAATATCACGACCGAAGAATACCTTTCCGCTCTCTGCAGTCAGGTCACGGGTGCACAGAACATTCTCTCCTTCGCCGAGACCATATCGAGGGAGGCGGAATCCTTCTACAACAGGATATTCTTCAACATCACGGATTCCATCGACAAGACCCTTTCGGAATGCGAGAGGGACAGGAAGCTTCTCGAGAAGCTGGATGAGTCCATGCCCATCGATATGAGGGGCAGCAGGGAGAAGATGCTGGAGCTCTACAAGACAAGAGGGGATCCCAACGATGATCACTGGAAACGCATAGAATTCTACGGAAAGGAGATGGAACGGCTCGAGAACAAGATAAAGATGGAGGAAAAGAAGCTCTTGAAGCTTCGGGCTGCAAAGAGGATGTTCTCGTCGGGTGACGGCCCCAGGCTCTGCGTTGTCATCCCGCGGCAGGGGTCCAAGCAGGTCAAGGGTATAATCGCCTCCCTTCTCTACTACAAGGGATGGAAGAACATAGTCATCGAGGAGAGGGGGTCCGAGGCAGCATGGGGGGCCAGAGGATTCTCGAAGAAGATGATAGATTCATACTTCTCCAATCTATCTCTGGGATACGATGAGCTGAAGGATTATCTCTTTCTGGAGAAGGTGTACAAGGAGCTCCCCGATGTGTTCAGAAGGACCGTGAACATCTCCAGGAACATCTCGTTCTACAAGACATACGAGGGAGGTATGGGCGGAAGGGGCCACATCTTCGGAGGGTCCCTCAGGGGGAGGGTTCCATGGATATTCTCAATTCTCGAGGAATCCGGGGATATGGAGGAGAAGGTAAGGGAATTGATGAAGCACAAGGAGCTCGGAAGTGCCATGCAGGGGTTGACGGAGGGCCAGTCCACAGTTTCCACCGCCCAGGCGCTGAGGGCCAAGTTCAAATCCACCGGCTGGCTTGTGGTGAGCCTGGTCCCCGGGAAGGAGGGAGCGGATATACTGCTGGGCAACTTCAAGATGGGCATCCTTCATCTGGTCGGATACAACGAGAGGATACAGTTCGATCTGATGGAGAGAGAAGCCTCGGTTCGTATGGACCATTCAAGGTTCGATATTGCGGATTGAAGGAATATTCTTTCGCTCACAGCTCCAGGTCGTCCAGTTCCCTCTCATCCCTCGCGAATCCACTTTTTAGGACCACAACCTCTTCCGGTTCGAGTTCATCCATATCCGTCATCTCTTCCGCCTCTTCTGCAGTGTAAGATTTCGGTTCATCGTTGTAGGTCTCTCTTTCCCTGCCTCTCTCCTCCAACCATCTTTCAATGGCCTGGTGGTCCTCCTCTTCAAGTTCACCCTCCTTCAGCTGCAGGTAGACATGCATCCAGATCAGGTTCGATATGGCGGTTGTGAAGAATATCCCGATTCCCAGCAGTAGCAATCCCGAGAGGGTGAAGAAGAAAGTGATGATGCAGAGAAGGAACATCTTCCATTTGCATCCTCTGGAAAGCTCTCCTGCCTCCGACAGTCCCTCCAATGGTCCATTTTCCTGATCAATAATCACGAACTCCACGAGTCGATACTTCACGAAAAAGTAGATCCCCGGTATGATGAAAAGGATCGTTCCAACGATGACAAGGAGACCTCTCAGGAATGTGGCAATAGCGAGCGGGAGAACGGACCATATCTCGGGGTCAATGGTATCCTTTTCCATTCTTTCGTATGCTGTATTGAAACCCACTCTGAAGAAGAAGAAGAAGCTCAATGCTGATACAACTATTCCCAGCAAACAGAGTGGGATGCCAAGAATCAATGTGGTCCCGGTGAGAAAGGAACCGAGGCCGTTGACCGAGATGGAGATCACACTGAAAAGCAGCACGATCCCCATGAACGTGAATGGTCTCCTCCAGAACGTGGAAAATGCGCTGGAGAAAGCCTTCCTTATGGAGAAATATACCATTCTTTTCCCCCTCACGATTGTACCTCTCATCCGAAGATGATATGATATAATGACCAACAATGCATTTCATTTTATCGGTTGGGTTGCTGAAATCGAATACACAATCTTGATTCTTATTGGAATAGTGTGGATTAAAATCTGGTGTTTGGCTTAGGGGGAAGCCAGAGATATTTCCAATGAAAGGACGAAGCTCATGGATGGGGGAGCTAAGGTCAAGGCTCATGCGGAGCTTGTGATCACTTACAGCTCGATCAGATGGGTTCGGTGCGCTGTTTGTAGGCTATGACACCAAGGGTTATGATGAGCACGAGTATAACGAAGATCACTATTCTCCAGTTGATCTCTATGTTCGCTTCGGGAGTCTGCCCCACAACAACGTTGTACCATACCCCGACATTGTCGTAATCATCCGTTTCCCTTATGGTATTGTAGGGATCTATCAGGACCTCGAAGGTGTGGAAATCATTTTCGGTGATGTTGTTCTCCGTTGTGTTGAACCTGACCTTCACGTAACCGGTCCCATCCTGGGGGATGTATGGGATCATACCCTCGGCAACGACCTTCCCGTCTATCTTGAGTGAAACGTTAACCTTGGAAGCATCCCTTCCGAGGCTCTTCACTGTGATGTTCGCCTCCACGGTCCTGTTGAGTATAGGGTCCTCGAGCCTCCTGTTGGAGAGCTTCAGATAACCGGGTGGAAGCACCAGATTGGGTTTGGTCACCTTGAAAGTGATGTCCTTCGTGACGACGTCCCCCTGGCGGTCCTTTCCCGTGAAGGTCAGCGTGAGGCTCTCCCTGAACAGCTGCTCATCCTCCTCCCTCTCGGGTGTGTATATGGTGATGGCGAACTTCCTCTGCCCTCTCGGTGTCAGGGAGACGTTCTCTCCCTCGTCCGGGAAGGAAGGCTCTCCTTCCCACTCGAGCTTCCAGTCCTCCAATTCATCCATCCCCGGAGAGAACCTGACGTTCACCACATCCTCTCCCGAACCCAGATTCGAGACGGTGAGGTTGAACACACGCCTTTCGTTGTATCCCACCCCGAGGATCTCGGGTATGTCGAAGGACATATCGAACCTGTAGGAGGGCGGGGTGTTCACCTGTATCTGGAACGTGTTCCTGCTGCCCATCGAGGATTCGCCCTCGAACTTGAATGAATTGGTGAAGGACGGCTCTCTGGGGGAGCTGATGTTCAGCTGTCTTATAACCTTCTCACCGATATCCAGATGAATACCCTCTCCCTCCGGGAGCTCCACAATCCATCCTTCGGGTTTTTCCGTGCTTTTCACATCCACCGTGTAGGGTTCGTTGCCCACGTTCTCCAGGTAGTACATTATCTTGACCTCGGAGGACGGCCCCATCTCGATCTCGTGCTGATTGTCCTCGACGAGTTCGATCTTGAAGGAGTAATCCTTCGATTTGACGAATTCGAGCGAGAAGACGGACGGGTCGCTGTCAGGTCCCGCATGGACCTGGGCGTCTATCCTGTATGTCATCTCCATGTCGTATTCATTGGTCTGGAACTCGGAGCTGGCCTGGAAGTCGTAGAAGGGCAGGTCCACCATGTAGGTGGAGTCGGAATACTGTGCCTGGATCGTCCCTCTACCTTCAGTGTAGAAGTCTATGACCCCCTCGTCCTTGGGGATCTCGTAATGGACCCTGCCATCGGTGTCCCTGTAGAAGAGAGTTCCCCTGAACCTTCCGGCACCGACAGCGTTCAGCTGAAGGTCAGTGAGATCATCTCCCATATCGATGTTCATCTCGTTCATGTAGCCGTAAACAGGAAGTCCGTTCGAGTATTTCATCCCCAGGACGGAATAAATACCCGGAGAAAGTTCCACCCTGAAGCTCCCGTCCTCCGCCGTTGAGGCAAAGTAGCGCTCTCCGCCCTCCTCCGTGAAGGTCAGGTCCATTCCCGGCAGGGAATCCTCGTCCTCATCACGTATCTCGTTCCTGTTCGCATCATTGAAGATGATCCCCTGCACGACAATATCTTCCGGGATCACCGCGATATCCCTGAAGGCAATGGGGTCCTCCCTGAGATCGAACTCGCTCAGGTCATCCCTTGGTCGGGATCTGTAACCCTCGATGTCCACTGTAACCTCTATCCTCGAGTTCGGCACCATGGCCCTGTAATCACCATTCTCGTCGGTGGTGATATTGAGCGGCCCGAATTTGTCGATATCGGGTGTGAAGGTTATGTTCGCGTTCGGCAGTCTCTCGTTCTGCTGTATCGTTCGATCACCGTTCATGTCGTGATAGACGGCGCCCTGGATCTCCAGGAACTTGTCAGGCTCTATTTCCAGACCGAAGGTCCCTCCAGTTATGCTGACCGTTCCATTGTACATGTATTCCACCTTGTATCCTCCGTCAGCCGAGGATTCTTCTGTCTGGAAGTAGTATACTACCCTGTAATCTCCCGGGAAAAGGAAGAGAGAGAAGTGGCCGTTATCGCTCATCCCCGCGGAGGTCCAGAGGCTTCCGTTCTCGAAAAAGATCTGCGAGTCCTTGACCCCATCGAAGGTCGGAGATATGTCGCCGTCAACAGGAAGGGCCTGGACCATCCGGTAGTCCTTGAAGGACAGCTCGTCATCGAAGCTCACGACGCTCCAGTAGAGATAATGGGCAGCGGGTCTGTCGTGATGGGCTTCGAGAATGTACACCCCCGCGGGTACGTTGAATTCGAATTCTCCGTTGAAGTCCGTCTGGGCGGTCTCGAGAGTGACCCTCTGTCCCTGAATGGGAAGAAGGTTGACGGTCATCTCCGGCGGATATCTTATCAGGTCGTTCTCCTCCAGATACATCCGCCCCTTCACATCCACCAGATGTTCCACCTTGATCTCCTCGGTATGGACATCAAGTCCCGGTTCCATGAAGAAAACGTCTTCGTAAGATAATAGATGTGATATCCCTCCGGAAGTGTATTCTCTGTTGATCTGAACCAGATATTCCCCGGGGAATGCCTCGGTGTATATCATTCCGTTCTCGTCGGTAGAGAGGGTGAACTCCACTCCTGCCCTGTGTATCCCGGTAGGGGTCAGGAGGACTTCGATATTGTCCAGGGCGACTTTCTCTATCTGCTTCTCTCCGTAAAAATCATAGAAGACATCGAGTGTGAGGGCACGGTCCCTTGCCTGAAGCATCACATCGGTTCCGTTGATCCCCAGGTTGTAATCAGCAACGGTTCCCTCTATGGTGAGCTCCCTTACGAACGGGTCGTATCCTTCCACATCCACCTTCATCTCGAAGTCATCGGGAGGAAGCTCCACGGTGAAGTTGCCGAACCTGTCCGTTACCGCATCTATCGTTCCATTGGCATACTCGAAGCTCACAGTGATGTTCTCGAGGCCGTATTCCAATGGGTATATGTCTCCCTCCTTTTCCAGAACGGATCTGTCGGTGAACCTTCCGTTCCCATCCTTGTCCCAGTAGACCCTTCCGGATACGGTCACGGTCTTCGGTGTCCAAATGTCGAGCCTCAGGTCATTGGATTCCTTCGGGGGCTCTATCTTCTGCATGTGGAAATAGGAGACATTGGACTTGGAGCGGTTGTCGAGGATGACCAGATAATCGGACTTCGGAAGCACGATGGAGTATTCACCTCCGGGAGTGGAGAAGGTTCTGGCCATGGTCCCGTCGCCAATTCTCTTGAACTGGACCTGGGTATCATTATGCGGGTTGTCCACCAGCTTGGTTAGATAACCGGTAACCCTGAAGGCGGGTTCAAGGACCGGTGTGAGAAGTTCATCGGTGTCCTGGTGAAGGAAATGATATCCGATATAGGAGAAGTACTGATCCTTCTCTATTGAATAAACGGAGATGTCGTATCCTCCGATGGGCAGGAACAGCCTCGCCTCTCCCCTTTCATCGGTCATTGTGGTCCATCTATGGGAGAGATTGGTTCTCAGGATCACGCTTACGACCGCCCCCTTCACGACATCACCCGTGACGCCTCCCTGCGAATGCAAAACGGGATATCTTGCCCTTATGGTCAGAACATTTCCCGGGATGAGGGTGATGTTGTTGCTGACCGTTTCTCCCTGGTCGATGGAGAACTTCACCGGCTCATGATAGTACCTCGTACCCGGGAACTCCAGGCTGTATATTCCCGGGAATAGTTCCTTAAGGGAATAGTTTCCGTTCCCGTCAAGGGCTATCTCGGTCCTTTCTCCACCTTCATCGATCAGATAAAGGGTCTGATTGCTGGCAGGAACCCCCGTTATGTAGGCGACATGCCCGTTGATCTCGGTCCTGTCTATCCTGATGTCCTTCTCATCGGTGTCCCGCGGATCCACGACCAGATCGGAAACGAGGATGTCGCTCTTGGAACCGTGTTGGTATAATACGTTGTACTTCCCCGGAACGAGTCCAGAGACAGTGTATTTCCCCGTCTCATCCATCTCGGAAGGCCCGAACCTGATGCTTTCCTGTTCAGTGTTGATGAACGTGAGGGAGCCTTCGGTGACGAGCGAGTCCTCCCCCTCGGAGTATGTGGAATCATCGTTCGTGTCCCAGTATACCTTGCCGGTGATCATTTTTCCCTGAATGACGAGATCCCTTGTCATCCTTCCGTCATCGATACGTCTCATGGCAAGGTCATCGGAAATATCGATGTTGGTTATGTTGATGGCGTTCATGGGTTGACCGGTGGACTGGTCCACCTGGAACTGGTAGAGTTTGTCATACTGGTTGGCCAGTTCTCCCGTGGATACCACTATGGTCACCTCTCCGGGAGGAGCGATGATCTCGTAATCCCCGTTCTCCCCGGTGAGGACATTCCCGTGCGGGATGCCGAAGTCATCGAGTACGGTCACCCTCACTCCCGGAACCCCCACTCCCTCCTCTGTCCTGACCCTTCCCGACAGAACTGCACCATGGTAGTACTTGATGTAGAACACGCCCTGGCCCAGACCGGACTTGACGTCTCCCCCGTTCTTCTTGTATCTTTCAATGGCCTCCTTGGAGGACACGGGTTCGTAGTCATCGGGGAACGTCGCGTTATCGCTGTCCAGTTCGGAGTAGTACATCGTCCTGTAGACCAGTTTGAAGTGTGTCATGTTCCATGCCTGCATGGCCGGATAGTTCTGGAGGTCTCCGAACATGGCGGGAACCGATTTCCCGTCATCGGGCGCCCCTATGTCCTTTGGCCCCCATCCCACGTAAGTCCTGTAGAAAAGGGAGTTGTAGAACATATCGGTGTAGAACATCTCGTATCGATTGATCCTGAACTTGTATCCCAGCCTCTTGGATTCCTCTTGTGCCTTCTCCATTGAGATGGGATTGTCGGGATAGTCGGTCCATACGGGATTGTCGTTCGACCCGCGGGTATTCTCCTGTGCATACACCTTGTATTCAAGGTAATCATCCACATTCCTGTCCGCCAGTGTGATGGGAGCATAGAAGATGCCCGTGTTGGAGGCGCTGAACGGGAACAACCTGTAATCAACCGCGAAGTATCTGAGGGATTTGTCGGTGGCCTTGATGATATCGTCGTAGAGGTCCACAACGCCCTCCTCTCCAAGTCTCGTGAAGACCACTCTAGCGGCAGCATATCTGGCGTTGGGCCAGGTGATATCGTCGAACTTACCGTACGTGTCCGGGTCGTCCATCACCTTGTCTATATATGACGCACTGTTCCTGTATATTCTTCGGATCTCGTATGCGGACCATGTGGAATTGCGGTCGTCGCCCAGATGCGAAACGAGAATGTCCCATATCTCATCGGAGAAATCACCGCCGTTCCTGGTGAAATCCCCTTCCAGGAGCCTTGCGGTCATGAGAGATATGGCCTCGGTTTCGTTTTGGGATGCTATCAGTGAACCGGTGAACTGGTATCCATTCTGGAAATTGTCCGCTGCCGTGGGATGTTTTCCCAGAAGAAGTTCATCGAACCCGTAATCCCACCAGCTCATGAAACCGGGTCGTTCTTCCGGTTTCAGATAATGCCCGTTCTCCTCGATATCCTGTTCGGCGAGCCATTGGTATGAATCCATCCAGTATTCACTGTGAAGTGAGGATCCGAATGAACCCAGATATGAGAGGTCCGGATCGAAGTCCTGTTTCATTTCGATTGGGATGGCCGCATCGACGGCAAAGAACAGATTGGGCATTACAACTATGAAACCGATCCCCATCCCGGTCAGAACCTTTCGGAATTTGAACCATTCCCGGTTCTTCCTGTATTTCATATATGCAAAGATTCCCACACTTATGAGAAGCGTCCCCAGAAGTGTTATCAGCATGTAGTTTCCGACGATCGGCCCACCCCATCCCTCGTAAACGATCCCCATGCCTATCAGGAGGATGATGGCTGCCAGGATGGAGTAGAATATGGAAAGGCCCCCGGCCTTCAACCACTTCACGGTCTCGATCACGACCCAACCCGCGAGAAGTGCAAAGGCGGGTGTCGCATTGAAATTGAATCTCACGGCCGAAAGGGCCATGAATATGGCAACAGCGGTCCATACGACGATAACGATGTAGTCCTTCCTCATGTTCCTGGGGATCTTGATGAATGCCATGGCCACACCCACGAGTGCAAGGAAGAATGTCCCGGGACCGAAGGTGAACACGACCCTCGATATCTCCGGTGCCTGGGCTTCCGCAATCGTGTTGTAGAGCTTATTGGATACGAAGTAACCGCCACCCGTGAACAGGAGGTCGGCTGTATCGGAGAAACCGATCTTCAATATGGCGTATGAAGCTCCCAGAAACACGATGAGCGTCGGAATCACTATCAGCCAGGGGATGTCCCTTGTCGGGACCATGAAGAATCCCATCATTGTCATTGCCAGGAATATGTAGAATCCCTGGGACCATGTGGCGATGGAGAAACTGTAGTAGTAGGGAAGGGAGAGGAGGACCACCATGCCCATGGCGATGTATATCACCATGAATGTCCCAAGTGCGTCCTCGTTCCTGAAGCGATGCAGCAGCAGCTGTATCAGGTAATATATCAGCAGAATGGCCATAACATATGCGTATCCCTGCCATGTCAGTGCGATGGTCGCAATGGATAACCCGGTCAACGCGGAATAGATCATCGCTTCCTTGTTTTCCTTGAAGTATGTTCTGAAGCCCAGGACGACCTTGTGAGGCATCCTCCAGTCCGAAATGAAGTTTCTGTCCTTCTGAACGGAGAATGCCTTTGACATGAAATACATCGAAAGTACAAGGAAGAACACAACGAAAGAGTCATGATCGCTGAATCCCAGGGTGGACCTTTCGATATGGGATGCGGTCACCGCAAGCAGGAACGCTGCCATGAGACCCGCCTTCTTCCCGAAGACCTCCTTTCCGAGAAGATACATCGGGATGACGGTAAGGGCCCCCCAGAATGTGGGGGCGAACTCGAATACGAACCATGTGGAGGCATCCACATTGAAGCCGAACAGAGGGGAGAGAGCGATGCCCATCAATGCGATGGACCAGTCGAATATGGGGGGTCGAGGATTGCCGCTGGAAAGCGGGTAGTTCAGCAGGTTGTCGATCCGAACGTGATGGTAATTCTCCTGAACGTAGTCTATGACCCTCTTGTGATATGAAGGGTCATTCCCAACTATGTTCGGCGGCCAGGTGTTGAAGGATATCTGGTAGTAGAGGTATTCCCTCATAAGAAATGCCAGAACGAATATCCCGAACAGAATGACGACCGTCGTCCTGTTCGCGTTCCACCACTCCCCGAAGGTGGTCCGATGGACCTCCTCCTTTCTGCTCCTTTCGACTCCCTGGCTCTGGGGCTTCTTCACAGCCTTATCAACCTCGGTCTGTCCGTCCGGGACCGCCTCATGGATCCGGACCTTCTGCTTTTTCGGGGACTTTTTTCGCCCCCTTTCTGACCTTGCCCTGCGAGCCATCTGAACTCACCTGCTCTCTTTACACTCGGATCGATAGTGCCAGACCATCCGGAAAGATGGATACCTTGCACTATTGAGGTGCCGGAATAAGCTTCTCTTACTTATTCATTTTTGTCAGTATTGGTACGCTGACCGGGTCCGGAGCTTCTCGCTGGATCCGAGGGTCCCGGACCCAATAGGACGGGTCCGAAGAAAAGAATGGCGATCGCGGTTATGATGAAGATCTGAAGCGAGGGGTCAGAATCAAGGTAAATGCCGATCTGCTGTATTCTTGGCAGGAAGAACAGCAATAGAATGGCCCCGGCAGAGAGAAAGATGGAAATGACCAGCGGCCAGATACCTATTCTCTCCAGTCTGTAAGGGCGGGGGGACAGTATTGCTTCCAGCAGTATGATCAGGGGAAGCACCAGAATGATGATGTGAATTGAGACGGACCAGATATCGGTAAGGTTGGGACTTCCGAGCTTCCAAAACGAGATGAGAACGAATCCGGTCCAT
>Ga0190359_1000340_pt1 | contig 32622 bp, 24 predicted proteins | sample 48721823_MG_FD_161269 | JGI IMG/M metagenome (GOLD analysis project Ga0190359, IMG submission 161269) | Hydrothermal vent microbial mat bacterial communities from Southern Trench, Guaymas Basin, Mexico - 4872-18-2-3_MG | ecosystem: Environmental > Aquatic > Marine > Hydrothermal vents >... | reverse complement strand
TGGAAAAACAAAAGTAGCTTATTTACCCCATTTTTATATTTAGATAGAAATACTTACCAACTCTAATTTGACAACCTAAAATTGCAAACGCTTTATTACACAGTCCATTGATAGTGTCAAAATAAGCACATCCATATCTTAGACAACACCACATAAGACAAGCACCATCCTAAAATGGAAGTGTTTGTACTATGATGGGGAAAACGTTTCCAGAAACGTTTCACCCTATGTTTAAAAGGAGAATACCACTGTTCAACAGCATTACGATCACCAAATGTCTCATGTTTGTATTCAAGTCCAAGTCTCTGTAAAGCCCATTTATACCAAGTGCTTTATCACCAATAATTACTGGTTTATTGGTGCAAAAACGAAGTACATATTTCAGAAAAGAATAGGTATCAAGACCACTCCTCGTACCAGAGATATAAATACCAACGACCTCTTTAGAATCTACATCAACTGCAGTCCAAAGAAACACTTGCTTATTACATCTCTTAACTTTGGTTTCATCCAAAGCAATAGCCCTTCATTCTTTAGGGGCAATTGCAAACAGTTCGTTGAACTGTTTGTATCAGTAATGGACTGATTCATAACTACTTGGTTCTATTACTCCTAGGATTTTGCTTGTATCGCGGTAAGAAAGCCCACGATGATACAGCAATACTCCAAGTATTTTGGTTTCAATACTTCTTTTGTTTCTTTTAAAAATCTTTTTATGCTTAACAATCTTTACTATTTCTTCAATCAGTATCCCATCCTCCTAGTATGTTTATCCAAAAAAGCTAGGAGGTATGGGATATTTAAAATCTTATCTTGAAAGGGATATTTAAAATCTTATCTTGAAACTATCTGTATCAGTTACCCTGTAAAACTGAATATAAAAAATATATGTTTATCAATAAAACCATCTATATTTATTTGACTAAGATATTATGCTATTCTTGCTTTACCAATATTGTAAAGTTATATTTATTATTTTTATTTTCTAAAAATTAACCAGTGTTGGCAAAGTATTGTTTAAAAAAATGAGAAGGATTTATCACTATCCTAAATCCTTTATTCTTGTATATAAGTGACTTTTTTATTTGTTTGGCTGTGTTAGTATGAGATCTTCTTGGTTATTTGATAGTTCTAGATATCCATCTGATAGCTGTGGGGTCTGTGAGTGCCCTTGTATCATGAAATTATATACATACATATATGCTTCTTCGGCGGTTACATAGCCATCATCATTGTAATCGCCATCCTCTTCATCAGGAATAACATCTCCTCTATTATAATAAGGGCCATCTCGAACATATCTCCCGGAAATTGCTTCAGTAAACATTGATATATGTGGACTTGCGCCCCAATCTTCGCCTCCCTGGCTGCTGGTCTCACTTGCTTTACAAGAAGTCAAAATAATTCTATTATCGCTCTGCAGATCATCAATAAATGAACCACTCTGACAACAATTTATGTTTATGAAAGTGGTCTTAGCAGGGTCAAGACGCTCGCTGATATCAGATGCAGGGATACCTTGGTCATAAGCAGAAAATACATCATTTAAGCCATGCGAAGCCATGGAGATAAATACCAGATCATCATAATCAGCGTTCTCATAAATCTCTTCTATTGCAGATAATATACCGCTCTTTGTGGCCTGTCCGTCCACCAATACATTTATATTCCAATTAAAGCCATCGCTTTGCAAGGCATCGCGTATTCGCCAGGCGTCCCACTTGCCAACTTCTCTTGGTTCTATCCTATCGTCTTGGTAGTTCTCCAAAGCAATTAACAAAGCCCAACGGGTGACCACGCCATCTTTATATTTCTCACCATAGGTTCTAAAGGCAAAATCATTTGAGCTTTCTTCCCATGAACTAGATTCTTTTACGAAGGCCTTACCATCTGCATAGCAATTGCCATTTCCATAATACCATTTATAATAGTGATTTTCATCTCCGCCAGATTGACTAACCTCGATAAAATACTCTTTATTTAATTCTATTTCAACTGGTGAAAAGCTAAATGAAACCCATCCTTTATCCCTAAATGCAATATCTCTTGAATCCAAACTTGCCGAAGTAACATATTCTCCATCCAAACCCTCTCTAATTGTAACCCTTAACGCACCATTTATAGGGGTTGTATCCGCATTATTGCCGTTGTTATTAGATGCGCTATCCAAATTTTTCCAACCAGTTTGTGATTTAAATGCATTTGTGATTCTTGAAATAAATTCTTTAATAAAATTAATGAACCTAAATTTACTGAACCTATTTAATAATCTTAAAATCGGGCCAGATGACTCTTCATCTGCAGTTGAAACACCACCGCTGTTGCTATGTTCTGAGCTCTCTTCATTTCCAGTATTGGAAGCATCATCATTTACAATACTAAAATCCCTTTCAACAAAAATATCAACCGAAGTTAACAGCCCATATGTTTTTGTTTTAAATGATTGAGCGGCCTTTACATTGCCATAGATTCTCACAAAGCCACCTGAGGCATCATCTTGAACTTGATCGATGCCAGTGCTTGCGGGTCTTGGTTTGTAATCGATAGATATCATAAATGTTGTTTTGGAAGTTAAACCATCATTATCTGTTACTTCTAATATAACATTGTATGAGCCTTTGCTGGAAAAAATATATTCAACAGTCTCTCCTGAAAACCCATCTTCGTCACCAAATGTCCATTTGTAATCAACAATCTCTCCATCAGGATCATAGCTTTTTGAGCCGTCAAAAAGGACAGAATCTCCTTCCTGGGCAAAATTTGGAGCCTCAATTAATGCAACAGGGCAAACTCCATTATCTTCAATTATAATGGGTGTTAAAATCCTTTTTTCTTTAGTTGAATCCTTATCAAGGTTTCTAACTGTTGCAGTGGGTGTGTATTCTCCGCTTTCCTTGTAACTGTGTCTAAACTCAATACGCTTGTTGTTTGTGTAACCAGCTATTGATTTTCTATCGCCAAAATCAATTTTGTAATGATATTTGCTGTTAGTATTTGATGAAGAAATAATGATATAATTGTCGTTTTCATCATCAGAAAGCATTGAAAAGCCTTCTGATTGGTTATCATTTGCTGTATAATCTTGATCTTCTTGTTGTTGATCATCATTCAAATCAGAATTTGAATTATCACTTGAGGAAAATTCATCTATCTCAAGAACAAAATTAATACTTTCATAGATATTTGCGTTTTTTGGAGTTGCATCAAATTTTTTTATTTGCCAGCTTACATCCTCCTGAAATGCAATAACACTAACAGATGTAGAGATCATTGCAAATATCAGAAGCGTTACAATAACTTTCTTTGCCTTTCCTTTCTTCATTAAAATCAACCTTTTCATTAAATTATTTACAAATAATATATTTAATATATATTATATAATATATTAATATTTCTATTTATTTTACAACTCTTTATTAATATATTAAAGTAAAAATATTATAGTTTATTTGGTTTTAAATTTTTTGTTGAAAAAACAGTTTATTTAATTAGTAATAAATAACCAAATACACTCATTTTTTAATAATATAATGAACCTATAAGTAAAAGTATTGATCCAATTCAATATCAATATAAGTTTATTGTAAGCCTCTCTTTAATTTTAATGGTACAACTTCATGAAAATCATTTCTTTTGACATAAATTCAATTTGATAAAGTGTCGACATATCTTTTTATAATATGAAAAATAAGGTATAACTAATTGCTTTGAAAAATAAGGTGGTAAGGATATGAAATGTATTAAAAAATGTTTAATCATGCTAATCATTCTTTTAGGATCGATTTTCTCTGCTTCATTAGCTACAGCTGCAGCAGAGGATTATATTACAAATAATAATCAAAATAATCAAATAATAAATCAAAAAACTTATTACCTATGGAATTCAATTAAAACCGATTCAAGTCCTCTTTTTAACAATCTAGCTGCCAAAGCAGATTTTTCAGAATTTTCAAAAGATATATATAAAAAATTAAAAGAGATTTTTGGTGGATGTACAACTGAATATCAATTTTATGAAAAATTATTAAACTATGCACAAAAAGCAGAAGACGTTAGTGTACTAGATTCTAAAAGTACAGATCTAAAAACTCTAGTAAATTTAATAACAAATAAAGGTAAAGATAAACCTAGGTTATTTTGCCATCAATTATCCATACTACTTGCAGCAGGAATAAAAGCAAGATTTTCAGGTTATGATGAAGAAATCGGCTATTATATTGATGCAGAAAAATATGGCGAATTTGAAATCTGCTTTTACAGAGATTATGATAGAAGCTCTGAAATATTTTGGCCATGGAAGTCACATGTCTTTTTGGTTGTAAAAAAATGGAATGAAAATATGCAGGAAAGCGATAGTACAATTGCTACTTCAGATACTACTATTAGATCCTCATCATTAATAGATGATGTTTCTGGAAATAATGGTATTTCTGATTCTAACACTATTTTTGATAGGGATCAAATAAACCAAACTCCATCAAAAGGCAATAATCATATTAAAGAACTATATATTCTAGATCCATGGATGGGAGAATATGGTACAGCTGTAAAATTGAGTAAAGATGCGGTGGAAAATTCAGTTTTATATACAAATAAATATTGCTCATTAAATTCAAGTTCTTCAAATCCATCTTCAAACTCCTTATCATCTTTTTCTAACTCTGTTATGTATTCAAGTTATGAAATAGCAGATAATCAAGACAATAATATTTTAGGAGAAACATCAAATACCCAAGTTTCCTTAGATTATTTTCTAACAAATTTTATTTCAAAAGCAACCTTTAATATAAATATTGTCAATACAATTAGACAACAAAATGTTATAAAAGATTCCAGATCAACTGATATAAAATCAGATAATTTAGAAATTATCAAAAATGATATTTATTCAGAAATCAAGGTTGAAAACAATAATATTGAATCAACAACTTCATCTAGCAGCTCTAGTATTGAAGAGAACACTGAAAGTACACTAAATTCAGATGATTCTGTTGATAAAACTATAACTAAAGATTCTTCCTCTATTGAATCTGATACCACATCAACAAGCAGTATTTCTGATAATGATAATTCAATTGAATCCTCTACTTCAAACGATGAGGAAATAACAACTAGCACTATAACAACAGATAGTAAAACAAAACTCAAAACAACAAGCGTCAGCCTTACTTAATTTAAGTTAATAATTACATCTTTATTTTAAATTGACTCCTGTTTTTTTTAGATTCATAATAATTTCAGCAGCCCATCTAGCAACATTACCTGAAACAGATGGGCACTTATCCACATATGCGCCCATTTCTTCAAATTCAGCATATTCTTTTGGATCAGGAAGCTTGAACGTACGTCCAAATAATTTTTTGTGAACATCTTTACAGATAGGTGAGCCATATTCCTCCACAAATTTATCATAAAGCTTTTTAGAATATAAAAAAACACGTCTATTGTGCTCACCAGCACTAAAGTCCTTATAAGTGCGTCCAACCACACTTGAAATAGCCATGATCCCTCCTACAAGTGCTCCACAAGTCCCTTCAGTGGATAAAGCAGTTCCACCTGCCAAACACCATCAGAAGCTTGCACAGTGGCAGGATTGCCAATGTCTAATGCTTCCATAATCGCAGAATAAACACATTGCGGACAACTGCCTCTTTCTGCTTCATATCTATATGCAAGATCATAGGCTTTTTCAAGAAGTTCTTCTTTTTTGCTCATAAATTATCACTTTATCATCCGTACATCTGGCTGGGCAATGGTGGAATTGATGGTGCGGTAGGTTTTGATTGCTCAATAAACTGCCGTATCTTTTTTTCGATTTCTTCAGCCTCCTTATAGAGTGGCTCAGGGTCAATTTTAATTCCAGGGAGCATAAATATCAAGTTTTTTAAGAAGGTTGGCAGCAGCACGACTATCTGGATATGATGCATGAGCTTCAGAAAGTAAGCAAATCACATCTTGTTTTATGAGTGCTCCCTCATAAAGTAATACGCCATTAACCCCTGTAATCATTCCTTCTTTAGTTTCTAAGAGATTATATTTTTTTAGAAAACCTTTCATTTTGGGAGTACTGGCTATGCCATATACAATCATATCCTTTTTCTTGTCGCCAAGTGCATGTGTTCCTTCCAGGGCAACAATAGCTTGACATCCTTTTCTACCAGCCCATTCTAAGATTTTATCGGCAAGGGGTTTGATGATGTTATAAGGCGGCATAAATTCAGAAATTATAGTGGCAACTTGTTCACATTTTCCATCTGGACCACATTTCTTTTTACCTGCATAGATTCTAACTGGTGGGGAGGGCCACGAATCATGTATTATTGTTGCAGGCATAAATTCTTTTGAAACAATGGTACCAATCTCCTTAAGTTTAAGGGAGTCTATAATAAAGCGACCGGCAATAGAGCTAATTAACCCAACAGTTGGAAAAGCAACAACGAGTAAACTATTAGACAAATCTTCGTCTTTATATTCAATTACCTCCATATCTTCCATAAACACAAACCCCTCTGCAGATATAGTTTTTTGTTACTTAAACATTTTTTAAATAACATATGATATATGTTATGGCTGAGCCATATGAAGGAGTTAAAAATTATATCAAGAAAAAGAAATGAAATGATAGATATAACAGATGAAATACAAAAGATTGTAAAAGAGGAAAAAATACAAGATGGGTATGTGATTATCTATGTTCCTCACACAACTGCGGGGGTAACGATTAACGAGGGTGCAGATCCAAGTGTGCAAAGAGATATAATAAGAACACTAAAAAATTTTGTACCTGAAAATGGGGATTATCATCATATGGAAGGCAATAGCGATGCTCACATAAAAGCAAGCTTGCTTGGCTCATCGGTTACAGTATTGGTAGAAAATAATAAACTTATTTTGGGAACCTGGCAGAGCATATATTTCTTCGAAGGAGATGGACCTAGAAATAGGAAGGTATTTGTAAAAATAATAAAAAGATGAAAAAGAACGTTTAATTCTTTATTGTGCAAAGGTTGCGTTGTCACACATACCGATTAAGCCGAACTCTGCTGGCAATAACATTCTGTGTGGCCCTGGATGCAATATTTTGAATGGGCTGAACAATCTAGCTCTGTAGAAATAGAAAAATCCAGTAAAGTTTTTAACTTCAATTTTATGAGGTGTATTAATTTTATAAGTCATATTAGTTATATTAACTTCACCAGATGTCTCGTTCATGACATACTTAGCAATTATTGAGTAATAAATAAATCTGGATCTGGGTCTATATACTTTTTTACTAAATTCTAAACTGTAATTCATACCTGAAAGAAGTTTTGTTCTCATTGGTAGAATTCTTGATAAGAGAGGTATTGAACCATTTAGATGATTATAAACAAATTCTCTGGCAATGCTTTCTGAAGCATTTGTGATATTTGCAGTAATATATTTGTTTGAAACAGGACCAAAGTTAATAACAAAAGTCCCTTCTGTTACATTTTTGTCTGCAAATTGATGTAATATTTCCTTTGGAATTGTTTTTGTTTCTATAATCTTGTTAAAATCGTATACTCCAATAGATGAAACGCTTAATGAGCAGCTTACTAAAAATCCAACAATAAATATGGCTCCGATAATTCTTTTTTTCATAGATATCCCTTTCATTGTTCTATAATATTAAAATATAGTTATTTATATATAAACTTTTTGTTAAAAAATAACAAAAGCATAGAAATATGTGTGCCCCTATTACTTGGTTTGTTATGTTATATTACATTCATGGATACCTTTCAGAACCAAACAGTGCAAAAGGGATCCTCCTTAGAGAGAAACTTAACGCTATACCAATAAAATACAGAGATTGTCTGCCAGAAAAACTAATAATATCAGATTGTGTGGAAAGAATTTTAGATTATATAAAAGATGATAAAGAGACAATTTTAATAGGATCTTCTCTGGGAGGTTTGCTTGCTGCAAAAACAGCTATTGAAAAACAAGATATAAAACAACTAATGCTTCTAAATCCCGCTATCATTCCAATACATGTAGATATAACAAAAATTAAAGACATGCCACAATCAATTTTAAAAGATATGCAGGATGAAAGATTGTTCAAAGAGAAGATTAAAGCAAAGATCTTCATTATTGCAGGTACGATGGACGATACTGTTCCAAACGAGTGGGTTGTAAAATTTGCTAAAGCACAACAAGCAACATTAAGATTTTTACATGATGATCACAGTTTAACACAAAATATTGAAAAGCTGCCGAATCTCATAAAAACAGTTATCTTACAACAATAAATATTAAGAGTTTCTATGAACGTGTAGTATAAATTAATATTATACTTCACTTACATGTAACTGAACAATTCTACTGAATTTTTTCCATAGATTGTATTATATCTTAAGCAAACAATTTGTTTTTAAAATACAAACAAAAAATATTTAAACAGTTATCTCATTAGTAAGTTACTATGAAGATAACAAAATTTGTAAATAGGGTTAAAGAAATTCAACTTTTAAATAATAAATGGAAAACTAACAATGCACAATTTATTGTTATTTATGGGCGAAGAAGAATTGGAAAAACAGAAATAATAAAACAATTTATTAAAGACAAAAAAGGAATTTATTTTTTGGGAAGGTTAGAATCAAAAAAGGATCAGCTTGAAAGAATATCCAATCATCTTTCTGAATTCTTTTCAGATTCAGTGCTTAATACTTCACCATTAAATTCCTGGGAAGCGGTTTTTCAATATATAAGTAATAAGAAAGATAAGTTTATATTTGCCGTAGATGAGTTTCCATATGTAGTAAAAACATCTCCTGAGATTCTCTCCGTCATACAGGATTATTGGGATAACAAACTTAATAAATCCAAAATATTCTTCATCTTTTGCGGATCGTCCTTATCGATGATGGAGAAATATATTTTTGATTATTCAACACCAATTTATGGTAGAAGAACTTTAGATATAAAAGTCCCTTCCTTATCATTTATTGATTTACAAGATTTTTTTCCAAAAAACAATTTGGAAGAAAATGTAAAGATATATAGTATTTTAGGAGGTACACCTGCATATCAATTAGAATATGAGAAAAATATTTATTACACTATTAAAAAATTAACTTCAAAACAATCATTTCTTTTAAGGGAGCCTGAGTTTATTCTTAGAGAAGAAGTTACAGAACCCAGACTTTTTATTTCCATATTACAAGCGATTTCTACTGGTAAAACAAGTGTTGGGGAAATAACAAACCATACCGGATTAGATAAAGGAATTGTGGGAAAATATCTTAGCGTGTTGATTGATCTAGACATGGTCAGAAGAGAAGTTCCTGTTACTGATTCATGGAAATCAAGAAAAGGTAAATATTATATCAAAGACAATTTTTTTAACTTCTGGTTTAGATTTATTTACCCAAATCTTCATCACGTTGAAATTAATCCCATAATTGTTGAAAATATTATTAAAAAAGAAATGAATGGTTATATTGGGCAAATATTTGAAGATATTTGTAAACAATTTTTAATTACAAAGAGGGTATGTTCCCATTCAAAGATTGGTAGATGGTGGCATAAGGATAAAGGAATAGACATTGTAGGATTAAATGATAATAAGGAAATAGTATTTTTTGAATGCAAATGGAAGAATCTAGATTATAATCAGTCATTAAAAATACTTGAAGAACTAAAAACAAAGTCACAGTATGTAAAATGGCATAACAGTAAAAGGAAAGAGCGATTTGGGTTGTTTGCTAAAAAATTTGAGAAAAAGAATGAATTAAGAAAGCAAGGTTACCTGATTTACGACTTGGATGATTGGAAAACATAAATTTTTATTTTGATATTATTGTTTCTGATAGGGAAATTCTGTATGGTTTAAAAATGAGAGCACCCCTTGATATTTTCTGTAATTTATTAACAAATACGTGCTTTTTTGTCTATTTTTGTTATGGATTACATAATTCAGTAATTTATTTAGCAAGGACAATATTCTAGGCGAAAAACATTAAGATAAGAAGTACAATACCAGGATGATTTAAGATGGAGGACATCTGGGTAGAAAAATACCGACCGAAAACCCTTGATGAGGTAGTTGGCCAGGATGAAATTGTTGAGCGGCTCAAGGCGTACGTTAAACATAAGAATGTCCCTCATCTAATGTTTGCAGGACCTGCTGGAACTGGTAAAACAACATGTGCTTTAGCTTTAACAAAAGAGTTGTTTGGAGAGACGTGGAAACAGAATTTTAATGAGTTGAATGCCAGCGATGAAAGAGGGATAAATATTATACGAGGTAAAATCAAAGATTTTGCCAGAACTGCACCTATGGGCAAAGCAGGCTTCAAGATAATATTCTTAGATGAGGCCGATTCTCTGACTTCAGATGCTCAGGCAGCTCTTAGAAGAACAATTGAAAAATACTCACATATCTGTAGATTTATCTTATCTGTTAATTATTCTTCAAAAGTTATTGAGCCAATACAGTCTAGATGTACTGTGTTCAGATTCAGCCCTATCAGAGAAGACGATATAAAGAAGTATATGAGGAAAATCGCTCAAAAAGAAAAATTAGAGATAACTCAGGACGGTTTGGAAACTCTAATTTTTATTTCTAAAGGAGATATGCGAAAAGCAATTAATGTGTTGCAGGTCGGGGCCTCAATTAGCAAAAAGATCACAGCACAGCTTCTCTATGAAACAAGTGCCACTGCAAAACCAGAGGATGTTAAAAATCTGATAAATACAGCTTTGACAGGAAAATTCATGGTCGCTAGAAATCAACTTTATGATTTATTGATTAAATATGGTTTAAGTGGAGAAGATGTTATAAGGCAGATTCATCAAAGTATTTTTGATTTGTCAATTCCCGATGAGAGTAAAATAAAGTTAATCGAAAAAACAGGAGAGATTGAATTTAGACTAGTTGAAGGAAGTAGTGATCACGTGCAGTTAGAAGCCCTACTTGCATATTTTGCACTTGAAGGAAGCAAACTACGTTAAAGATGCTTTTTTACGAATTTTTCTATAACTTCTTTCAGCTCAGCAAGTGTTTTTTCACCAACGCCATATCTTACTCTAACTATTGGTTTTTTAGAAGTTAAGACCCTTGTTATATCTATTGGAGTCCCACTTACAACTACTTCGGCGTCAGCGTTATTGATAGTTTCCTCCAGCTCGCTTATCTGTTTTTTACCATACCCTACAGCAGGTAAAACATTTGTTAGATGGGTGTATTTATCAAACGTTTCTTTTATAGATCCTACTGCGTATGGTCTTGGATCGATTATTTCTTTTACACCCACGTCTTTTGCTGCAACTGTCCCGGCACCATATGGCATACTGCCATGAGTCACAGTTGGCCCGTCTTCTATAATAAGAACGCGTTTTCCTTTAATTTTATCAGGCTCTTCTGCAAAAACAGTTGAAATTCCCATAATTATCTGAGCATCTTTATTTACTTTTTTAACATTGTTTTCTACAAGTTCTATGTCTTCTTTTTTTGCGGTATTGATCTTATTTATAATTACGACATCTGCAGCAATTGTATTTAGTTCACCAGGGTAATAACTAAGCTCATGCCCAGCACGATGTGGATCAGCAATTGTAATTAATAAATCCGATTTATAGAAACTAAAATCATTATTTCCGCCGTCCCATATGATTACATCTGCGTCCTTCTCAGCTTCTCTCAATATCTTTTCGTAGTCAACACCAGCATAGATAACGCCGCCCATATCAATATAGGGCTCGTATTCCTCTCTTTCTTCAATAGTGCATCTGTATTTATCTAAATCTTCATAGGATGCAAAACGCTGAACAATCTGTGAATTGAGGTCTTGGTCGTAAGGCATGGGATGACGTATACTTGCAACTCTGATGCCTTTTTTACGTAATATCTCAAAGATCGCTCGTGAAACCTGGGATTTGCCGCACCCTGTTCTAACAGCACAAACAGCGATAACAGGCTTACTGGATTTTATCTGGGTGTTTTCAGTACCCATCAACATAAAGTCTGCCCCATATGCATTAACCAAAGCAGATTTATCCATAACATATTGGTTTGGAAGATCACTATATGCAAAAACAACTATGTCAGCATTTAATTCTTTAATGAGATTAGGCAGCTCTTCTTCATGATAAATGGGAATGCCATTAGGATATAGTTTACCAGACAGCTCAGATGGATACTTGCGTCCATGAATGTTTGGTATCTGAGTTGCAGTGAATGCAACTACCTCATACTCTTTGTTGTCTCTAAAATATACATTAAAGTTATGAAAATCTCTACCTGCTGCACCCATGATAATTACTCTTTTCTTCGACATAAAAATCCCTGACCCGCCATCGGGTAACAACTATTCATTTATAGATTTTTCTGGTTCTATGATATTAAAAGCTCTTTGATTCCCTGCTTAACTAACGAGTTAAAGCTCCAAATTGTTATGTACATCTTGTCTGTATTTGTGGCTCCATTGTCATCAGTAACTGTAAGCTCTGCCCAATAGTAGCCTGGCTTGGTTAGTACGCGAAGAGGGTTTTGCTCGTCAGATTCGTAAGAGCTTAAAAAATAGTCATACCAGTGATCGCGTGTATGGAATGGATATCCTTTGTATGGCACAATGGGATAATATTTTGGACCAAATTTCCAATGGTATGAAACAATCTCACCGTCTGTATCAACCCCTTCACCTTTGAATTCTACTAGTGTTGGTGGCCCACTTAGATAATAAATAGTGGGAATTTCATAAGAGGCATGGGCTGTTGGCGGTTGATTTTTCTTTGCTTCAATAATTAAAGAATCTTGGCCAATCTTTCCTTTGCTATCAGTTACTATCAATGTCACAAAATATGCCCCTTCCTTATCAAAAGTATGTGTTGGTTCTTTTGAACTTGACTTAGCACCGTCACCAAAATCCCATTCGTATGAAGCTATTTCATTATCATCATAAACATATGCTTCAAAGATTACATTAAATGGGATTTTTCCGCTGGTTGCATCGCTTTTTATTTTAACAGTCGGTGCAAGATTTTCATCTTTGCTGTTTCGAGTTCCTTCATCAGACGCTTTGATCTTATCAATTACTAATGTTGAAACAAAAAGTGAAGATAAAATTAATATGATTATTTCAACGATGATTACAATCTTTTTGGTTTTTTCCTGCATAATCTCCAAGACAAAATATGAAAATTTAATATAAAAGTCTTTTTAATTAAATAATATCATATTTTTTAGCAACTTCTTGTGCAACTTCCAAACTTGTATTTTTGCCACCAAGATCATATGTTTTTACTTTTCCCTCTTTGATCACAGTTGCAACAGCTTGTTCGAGTTTAGATGCTTTATCCTTTTCACCGAGCCACTCAAGCATTAGCTTTACAGACATGATCATTGCCGTAGGATTTACTTTGTATTGGCCGGCATATTTAGGAGCGCTGCCATGAGTGGGTTCGAACAAAGCGAGATTGTCACCTATATTGCCACTGGCGGCAAAACCTAGCCCTCCTACCAATTGTGCACAGAGATCAGATATAATGTCGCCGAACATGTTTGATGCGACTAAAACATCGTAATCTTGTGGATTTTTAACTAGCCACATACACATTGCATCTACATTTGTCTCCCAAAGTTCTATTCCAGGATATTCTTTTGCTATCTTACGTGCTTCACGAACCATCAAACCACTTGTCTCACGAATAACGTTTGGCTTTTCAACAACAGTCACGCTCTTACGATTGTGTTCTTTGGCGTATTCAAAGGCCTGACGGACAATGTTTTGACAGGCTTTGCGAGTAAAGATGCGAGTAGAAATTGCAAGATCGTCTAAAGAAGTATCTTCGAACTTCTTCATCTTTGGATGATTTTCATTTAAAGCATTGAAAACATCTTGTGGTACAGGATGAAACTCGACACCAGCATAAAGCCCCTCAGTATTCTCACGGAAAACAACAATATCGATATCATCACGGTAATTCAAGGGATTTCCAGCAAAAGATTTACACGGGCGAAAGTTTGTATGAAGGTTCAAAAGTTGACGAAGTCTAACAATTGGAGAAGAATAAACAAAACCTTTTCCTTGTAGTTCAGGGGCAAGCTCTTTAGCAGCTTCTTCTTTTGGCTTTGAGGTAATCGCACCAAACAAACAGCAATCTGATTCGTTTAAAAGATCAATGGTCCTTTGTGGTAAGGGATCACCTTCTTTTTTCCAAAACTCCCAACCAACGTCGCCAGGAATGTACTCTGCGTCAAGACCAATTGTGTCCAACACTATTTTTGCACAATCCATTACATCGTTTCCAACACCATCTCCAGGTAACCAAGCAATCTTATATTTTGACATGAGGTGCTGTAATTGAAAACATATTTTAAAGCTTTTTGAGCTAATAATTTACAAAATACTTTTCAAAAGTCTTTTTTGAAACATATTTCATGATTTTTATAAGAAGAATCATTACAATAATCGTAAAAATTACTCTGCCGATTAGAACTCCGAATATGGAAGCACCAATGGCTAGCATCAACAATGTATCTTCAATTAAACTATGGGAAAGACCCATTAAAGATAGGGAATAAAAAACATCCTTTTTACTTAAAATATTAGACTTTGCTTCTTTGATTATAAGGCCTCCACCGTACGCTAGGCCAAGAGTAGTTCCAATTATTGCAATTGGGGCCGCATCTTTGCTCATGCCTATTAATCTGAGACTTGGCTTGAGGAAATTGTTAAATTTGTCAATAATTCCAGTGTTCTTCAGAAATCTCATAAGCAATAAAAGTCCCAAGATTATCAAGAAAATCATAACATAATTACGCAATTCTCCAAGTGCCCATTGGGTAAGCGTGGGATTTACAATGCTGGGCTGCCATAGAATCTTATTTTCAGATTTAAACAAACCAAATGTTGAAAAAATTAAACTTAAAATTAAACCTAATATGAATGCAAAAAAGACGCGGAAGAAAACTGTGAACCAAAGCCGTACGCCTGCCTTTTGAGCAATACGTGCCTCTATTGGTAATGTATGAGCAACAAGGATCATACAGGCAAGTATGGTCACCTGAGCAACACTATACATATTAACAAGAGATAAATTAAAGAAAACCACAAGGGCGCCATAGATATTGGTAATCATTGCTGTCGCCCAAACAAGTCCGAATTCACCAGGCAATCCAACTACATTCATAACAGGTGAAAGGTAGTCTCCAATTACCTTGATAAGGCCATAGTAAGCTAATATTTTTACGATAATGCTGATAGGGATCATTATTTTTAAAAGAGTAAAGGTAGTTGAGCATGCCTCTTTAAAGATATCTTTTATTTCAGGTAAGACTCTCATATGAATCCTTGTTTATTTTCTTAATTCGCCTAATGTTGTTGCCCTTTCTGCAAAAGCATTATGCTTGTGTATTGATTCTTCGCTCTCACTTCGAACAACAACTATGACATCATCTGGTAACTTTTTGTACTTTTGTAAAATTTCGCCTAAAATATCCCTTACCACATCTTCAACAAATTTAGGATTTTTATGAGCATTATAAACAAGCATTCCCTCTTCTTTTCTTTTAAGAATTCCATATGTGGGGCTGCTAAACGATTTTTCTACGATATCAATCAGATCATTTGCATCTACTGAGTTGTCCTCACCAGGAACTTCAATCATTAGAGTAGTAATGTTTCTTTGATTATGAGTGGGGGGTATGTTCTTATATTTGCCAATTGCTTTAATTACCTCTCTAGCACATGGACAAGCAGTCATTCCAATAACTCTTACCCCTATGAGTTTTTTGATTTCATTTTTACTATTGGCTCTAGCCTCAGCAACCAATTTGAATGGTTCCAAACCCTTTTTTCCAGATGGATAAGTCCTTTCCAAGAAATAATCTGCTTCAGCTTTTACTTCAGAAAAGGTTGCATAATCATGCTTTTTTAATAATAGCTTGGCAGTTTGTGCGCAGAATGTTTCAAGATCTGGGACTGGTTTTTGACTATTTGCATCTATTATTTCTGAAATAAGTTCAAGATTTCGAGACATGTGGCTTCCTTTTTGAGATGCAGGTAAATCAACAAAAATATCCATTTTCACGACAAGAGGCATAGCCTCTTTTTTGTTAGGCCTTTTGATGTAAACAAGTTTTTTAACTCCTGTTACGCCAACTCTGGTCAATTTAAAATTTTGAGTTGATGGGCTGGATTGTACATCTGGTAGATCAATTGAATTCAAGGTTAATTCCCCGCCCTACAAAATAATAGGTAATAAATAATTTTTGGGTTTCAACCCAATTTTGCAAAATATAAAATATAAGCCTATTTATTCAGGGCATACAATTTGCCGCTGTGGCTTAGAGGTATAGCGATTCCTTGGTAAGGAATAGGTCGGGGGTTCAATTCCCCCCAGCGGCTTAATATTTTTAGTTCAATTCTTCAAACCACTAATATTTTTAACATAAACGAAAAGCATTTAACCACATGCTGCATATCTCAACTTAGGTGATGTGGGTGCAGAAAACCTTATTTGATTTTATTGAAGAAAGCGAAGAACTTGAGGAGATACAGGAAGTACAAAACACCTAATTTTTTTCTTTATTTAGATTAAAAAATGTTGGTTTTGCAATGTTTATAGCTTTGGTGTCCTATTTTTCCATAGTTTCCAACTAGATGTTATAAATAACATTCCAAAGACTGCTAAACAAACAATTGCGAGATACAGTAGTGAAGTATCTTGTACAGTTGCAATCATTTCTATAACTGAGGGATATGATTCAAAAGAATCGCGACCTCCGTTAACCATTTTAGATCCGTATGTATCATTATATGTTATATTGTTGTCTCCTTTTGTTTCATTGAATGTGGTAGTTGAATTATCTGGTGGGGCGGATGCATAATTGTATTTGTATTCCTCAGGCTCGAGACAAATATTTGCTATATCCCATCTAATATCAGAGGTTGCAAGTGTTTGCCCTATTGCATTCTTGGGTTTAACACTACTTTGTAATTCAGATGTTATATTTTCTAAGGTTTGATTTTCCCCATTAATCTCCCCAACAAATCTGTAATTAACACTTTTCGAAAACAAAGGAATGCCATCGTTTTCTGCTTCATAAAGGAGTGTTGTATCTTCAAAGTTTCTAGCCATTCCTACTGTTATGGGCTGCGCAAAACTCACTAGAAGCATAACTGCTAGAAATAATGAAATAAATGTAATGCTGAACATTATAACAATCTTAGTATTTTCAGGATGAAGCAGTCCTTCCCCTTTCCAAGTTAATTTATAATAAACCCATTTATGTCCTTCACGCTCTTTTCTCTTTACTAGGCCCGCCTCGTTAAGTTTTTGAAGATGCTCGTGAAGGGTCGCCTTATTCAATCTAGTAGCTTTACTAATGTCATTCAAACTCATTTTTTTTCCATCTAGAGCACGTAGAATATCTAATCTTGTATCTGAGGCGAGTGCTTTGAATGTGTTCATATCTAGAGTTACTTTTGGCATTCTATTATTATAGTTTATTTCTATTTTATTTATATACTGTTTGTTTTTGTTCGGAAAAAACCAAACGATATGACGACACAACATAAAATTATAAATGAAATGTTGTATTACCACTTGTATCATGGACAAAAAGGAATTGATAGGTTTACTAAAAGAATGTAAGGCTATACAATTTGGTCGATTTGTATTAACATCTGGTGCTATTAGTGATTATTATATAGATATTAAAAAAGCCAGTACAACACCTAAGATTTTGAAAAAGATTGTTAATGCAATGGCCGAGTATACGCAAGGATATGATCTGATTGCAGGTATGGAGCTTGGGGCTGTACCGCTTGTAGTTGCTCTATCTCTTGAGACAGAAATTCCATATGTTATTGTTCGTAAAGAAAAAAAGGAACACGGGACTACCAAACAAATCGAAGGTGAAGAAGTTAAAGGTAAAAAGGTTTTGCTTATAGAAGACGTTACAACAAGTGGAAAATCAGTAATAAAATCAATTAAAATTTTAAGAGAAAATCAAGCCAAAGTTGATGAAGTAGTTGTAGTAGTCGACCGTGAGAGTGGCGCTGAAGAAAAACTTCGAAATATTGATGTAAGTTTTATTCCTCTTTTATCTGTTAGTGATATTCTTAAAAAATAGTTTAAATTAAATATTAGAATTGTATTTTGGTAAAACCCTTTGGGAGGTTTGATTAATTTGAAAATACTTGTAGTGGGCGGAGGAGCTAGAGAGCATGCTATTTGTGATGCATTGCACCGCTCAAAAAACACAGAACTTTATTCTGTCATGAGCAACAAGAATCCTGGAATAGCTAAGATATCTAAAGATTTTTTAATTGAAAAGGAAAAAAACATCGATAAAGTAGTAGAATATGCAAAACTGAAAAATGTTGACATAGTCATCGTAGGCCCAGAGGCGCCACTCGAAGTTGGACTTGTAAATGAATTAAATAAAGCAGGAATTAAGGCATGCTCACCAACAAAAGAGGCAGCTAGAATTGAGACAGACAAAGAGTGGATGCGCAACTTACTAAAAAAATATAAAATCCCGGGGCAACTGAAATGTGCAACTTTCAAAGATGCCAATAAGGCTAAGAAATTTATCGAAGATATGAACGTAGAGGTCGCAATAAAACCTATAGGCCTTACTGGTGGTAAAGGAGTTAGAGTGTCTGGCGACCACTTCAAGGATATTGATGGTGCAATGGAATATGTCAAAGACGTAATAAATAACAAAATAGGTGGTCAGGCAAAAGTATTGGTGGAGGAAAAAGCAATTGGTGAGGAATTCACAATCCAAGCGTTCTCAGATGGAAAAACAATTTTACCTTTACACGCTGTTCAAGATCATAAAAGACTTTTACCTGGCGATCAAGGTCCAAATTGCTATTCTAAAGATACAGAGATACTTACAAAGGATGGTTGGAAGACGTTCGATAATGTGAATTTAGATGAAGAAGTAGCAGTAGTTAAACCGACAAGTCGAGAACTAAAGTTTGAGGAGCCGTTAAAAAAATATTGGAGGAACTATAAAGGTGAAATGTTACAATTCAAAAATAGAAATATGGATTTACTTGTAACGCCCAATCACAGAATGTTGGTTAAACCTAGAAAGGGAAATAAAAGAAGTTACATCGTTCAAGCAAAGGACTACCGCGGAGAAAACTATTTTTATCAGTCTGTAGTATGGGGTGGAGAAAACCCTGATTTTTTTACTTTACCAGAATATGATTATGGTTTTAACAGAAAATTCAATAGTCTAGAAATTAATTTTAGAGATTGGGTAAAGTTTTTAGGAATTTATTTGTCTGAAGGATACGTTTCAAAACAAAAATACGCTAAAAGAGTATACATCTGTCAAACAAAGAAATCTAAAAATTTCAACAAGATGAAAAAAATAATTAGTAAATTACCTTTTAAATTTACGTATGAGGAAAAAAATAATAAATTTAGGATAAACTCAACACAACTAGGCACTTATCTGGAAAAGTTCGGAACTTCACATAAAAAATACATACCTGATTATGTCAAAAATGCAAAGAAAAACATTATACTTGATTTTCTTAAATCTTTCAATTTGGGCGATGGCGATATACATCACGGTAAAATGAGATTCTGCAGTAGCTCAAAAAGATTAATAGACGATATTCAAGAAATGATTATAAAACTAGATTATGCCGGAATAATAACCGTAGATAAAAGAAAAACAATGATTAACCCACTAAATAAAAAGAGATATAGAGCTTCTCCAGTCTACTCGATAGAAATGAAAAAAAGGAACAAGACCTCTATTAGAAAATACGGCGTAGATTCTGTTGATTATAGCGATTTAATTGGATGTGTAACTGTCTCAACTGGTTTTTTAGTTGTTAGGAGGAATAATAGAATTGCTATTTGTGGAAATACTGGGGGCATGGGATCTTATTCCTGTGAAGATGGTTTGTTGCCGTTTTTAACAAAATCAGATTATGAGGAAGGAGCAGCCATATTGCAGAAAATTGTTGAGGCTCTAGACAAAGAAGGCTGTAGATATGTTGGTCCAATATACGGCCAATTTATGCTTACAGCAGATGGGCCTAAAATAATTGAGATCAATGCCAGGTTTGGCGACCCAGAAGCTATGAATGTTTTACCTCTGCTTGAAACAGATTTTGGAGAAATATGTAAGGCAATGGTGGAAGGAAATCTTAGCGATAAAAAACTTAAAATGAAAAAGAAATCGACTGTTTGTAAATATGTTGTGCCAGAAGGATATGGTATCAAGAGTATGATTGGCGAGAAGATATATGTTAGTGAAGACAACATAAAAAACATTGGTTCAGAATTGTTCTATGCATCAGTAAATAAAGAAAATGACTTTGTAACTACTACATCCTCTAGATCTCTTGCAGTTGTTGGAATATCAGATGACCTTTCTCAAGCAGAAAATATATGTGAACAAGCACTAAAGTATGTTAAGGGAGATCATATTTTCATAAGACACGATATAGGCACACCAGAATTAATTCAAAAGAGAATCACGCATATGAATAAAATCCGCGGAATCTAATATGAAAAAAGAAATTTTTGTTTATTTTATAGGAACTGCAGGTTCAGGTAAATCGACTCTAACTCAAAATTTTAAAGAATGGATGAATCAAAGAGGTCTTGATGCAATAACAGTTAATTTAGACCCAGGGGCTGAGAACCTGCCTTATGAGCCTGACGTAGATATTAAAGATTGGATATCATTGAAAGAAATAATGGAATCATATGAGTTGGGACCAAATGGCGCACAGATTGCAGCTGCAGATATGTTGGCACTTAATACATCTGATATTAAAGAAAGCATAGAATCTTTCAAAACAGATTATGTGCTTATGGATACCCCTGGGCAGCTAGAGCTTTTTGTTTTTAGGGAAGCAGGAAAATATATAGTACAATTTCTTCATCCAAATCGATCTATGGTAGCATATCTTCTTGATCCAGGGCTTGCAAAAACACCATCAGGGTTTGTATCCCAGCTTTTACTTTCTATAACTACAAGCTTTAGAATAGCTCAACCTCAGATTAACATTCTTAGTAAAACAGATATGTTAACAGATGAGGAATTAAAAAGAATAAAGCAATGGACAGAATACCCTGAAAGTCTAGAAAATGATGTCTTAAAAGAAGACCCATCAATATATCGGGAGATGAGTGAAGGGTTGTTGAATTTGATAAAAGATTTCCAGAATCTATCAAGACTATATCCTACTTCAAATGAGGAGTACTATGGCATAGAAGATCTTTATACACAGATCCAATTACAATTTGAAGGTGGAGAAGACTTATCAAAAGATTAATTTCTAATTTAGAATTGTAATATTTGTATATTCTTTTTTCAGACCATTGAGTTTAAAAACAAAAATCTTTGCATTTAATTTATCAATCAATGGATTTATAACGATGGGTGCTCTAAACTCTACACTGTTACCATATTTCAACCTGGGAATACTAAATGGTGCAAACAATAGAACAAATGCATTTACAGGATCTCCATTAATATTGATTAAGTCAACCTTGAACGTTTCCCTTTCTGTTACCTCTGCAGGTGCAGATATAATTATTCTGCTAAGATCATAACCAACTGCAATATCTTTAATGACAATGTTTGATCTGTTATTTCCTACGACTTGAAGTTTAATTTTATATGCGCCAGATTCTAGATGTGTAGTATTCCATTGGCATAGAACATTATCAAATACTTCAACATCACTTTCACAAATTTTAGTCCAAGAAGAATCTTTTTTATAATATATGCTATAATTGACAAAATCCTCTGGATTGCCAGTGCTATTCATTGCAGTGCCATTTATGTTGATTAAACCTTTTTCGACAGCGTGGGGCGTATCCAATATAGCAATTGGCTTATTACTTGACAGATTTACGGCGTTAAAGATATTGATTAATCCTGATCCATAGATATTGTCCTTCTCAGCATCTCCTAAATCTTCAGCAGTGCTTTCCAATTCATTTTTTATCATTGCCGGAGTCCAGTCGGGATGAACTTGTAAAAGCAAAGCTGCAGCTCCAGCAACGTGTGGTGTAGCCATAGATGTGCCACTCTTAGAAATATATCCTCCACCAAGACACGTACTTGTAATGTCAACGCCAGGTGCGACAACATCTGGTTTAATACGAAAAACACCACTATCGTTTACAGGCCCACGTGAGCTTGTTACTGAAATATATTTGCTTTTTGATACAGAGCCAACTGTTATTGCCTTAAGTGAAGCTCCTGGGGAAGTGATTGTTTGACTACTTGGCCCCCCATTACCAGCTGCAGCGACAACTATGACACCCATATCAACAATCTCATCAATTTTTGAGCTTATCTCATCATCAGGTTTACCCGGTTGATCAGTTCCAAAACTTAAGGAGATTATGTCAACGTGATCTGAAGGATCGCCATCATCATTTGGATCAATCGCTGCTTCAATCCCCTCTATAAACCTTTCAAATCCTGCATTTCCTGCACTGTCTAAAATTTTATATATGTATAAATCGACATCAGGCGCAATACCGACATATTTGTTGCTAGAACTAATACCATTTCCAGATATAATTCCAGCGATATGGGTGCCATGACCGTTATCATCCATAGGATCTGTATCATTGTGTACAAAATCATAACCTGTAACATAGCTATCTGCCAAATCTGGATGGTTATAATCCATACCTGTGTCAAGAATTGCAACTCTTACACCAGAGCCTCTTATATTATTGCCGTATTTGTCATACAACTTCCAAACTTGTGGAGCGTTTATCAGAGGAACTGATTCATCAAGACAGGCCTTTAAATGATAGTTTGGAAAAACATCTTTAACAAAGCTCAGGTTCTTAATTTTTTCGACAAAACTCTCTGGAATATTTTTTATACATATGCCATTAAAAATACCGAAAAATTCACCAGAGAATATAATATTATTTCTTATTTTCTCATCAAATAAAGAAATTATTTTATCTTTCATGGTTTTGTGAGATTTTAAGAGAGATTCTTTATAATTGGACACTTCTGATTTAATAATACTGTTTGTAAGTCGATTTTTTATTGAATTAATATGTTGGAACAATGACCTGTCAGTAAACTCAACAATATACTCTTTACCTTTTTCTGTTTGAGCATTCTGACCTTCAATTCTTAAACTACTTGTTAAACCAGAAAAAATAGAAAAAACTAATAAAAATATAATTAAAATTGAAATTATCTTTGAATTTAATATTAATTTAAATTTCATACTAAACATTATATAAAATTAAGTTGTATATTAATTTTATTCATCAAATCTTGCCGGTTTGTCCTTTTCTGACAATAAAACAACTCTTGAATCAGGTCTTTCCATAAGGAGTTTATATCCCATTTCTTTTGCTAGAATATCTCCAAATTTTTTAACACTGGAATGGGGAGGCATATTTGATATATTCATCCTTTTGCGAGAATATCCAACAAAAACGTATCCTTTGGGTTCGACAAACATGGGTTCTGCCTTTTTATTGAGCTGAGCATATTCTTTAATGTACTTTTCATCCATATTCCATCCATCTACCAGTGTATGGCGGATTACAGTGCGTGTATCAAGCGAAGGCAAGAGTTCTAAAGTTTCATTGATTCTTTCCCAACCATCTGGTATTAATGGTGAACATATTTTTTTGTAAATTTCTTTGTTTGGTGCTACAATCGAGATGTAGAGTTGTTTTGGCAAGACATCCATTTTTTTAAGTGCTTCTGGATTTGTGCCATTAGTAACAAGAAATGTAGTCATATTTCTTTTATGACATTCTTCAAAGAATTCGCTTAATCTTGGATACAATGTCGGTTCACCTGATAATGAACAAGCAACCATGTTTGGATGGTTTGCTTCTTCCCATTTTTCCAAATCACAGCGCGCATCTCCTTTAAATCCTGTGATTAATCTCTGTTGAGTCTTTATTGATTCCTCCAAGATAAATTTTGGATCATCGACTTTTTCAATTTCTTTTTCTGTAAAGCCTTGATGCCTCCAGCAAAACAGACACATATGTGTACATTGATTGATTGCAGGGGTCATTTGTAAACATCTATGTGATTTTATTCCATAAAACGTTTGTTTATAACATTCCCTGTCGTGTAGTAAACTTTGCCTCATCCAATGACACAATTTTACGCCTGAATGGTTTCCGACAATTCCGTATTGCTGTTTTCTTAGTATTTTTTCCAGTTCTGGATTCATTTTACAAACTCGTTATTATAGAAGTTTGTTAAATATTTTGAGTATCGTTTTTATAATTTGAATTAATCACCAACTTTTTATCAAAAATGCACTACAACTTCTTAGATTTTGTTAGTATAATAACCAAAATTTTTGCAAATCTCTATTATTTCTATTAAATTGTTGTAATAATAACATAAAATAGTTATTTGTTTATTACGTATGTTATATTAAGAAAAAATATAGAGAAAATAGGGGGCATCAAATGAATGGGAAATTACTTCAATTGAAAAAGGTGATTATTGTGGCAATTATTTTGATGTTGTTTTTAGGTATTTTTACACCTGTTACTAAATCTGAATTTGCTATTCTTGCTAAAGGTTTTGACAAAGGACCTTCCTATAAACCAGTAGTACCAATAAAAAAGACCACTTTTGTAAATTTTGATAAAGATTCATTGCTAGATGACTATGCTTATCTTTCAGCAGTTCCAACTGCAGTTTTTACAGAGGGCGATAAGATAGTTTCCCATCCACTCCTCTACTATCAGGACAAATTTGATTACAAAGAGGATAAAGAGCGAGTTTTTGATGCATATGATGGAATAAAATATTTCATGGAAGACTGGATGAGCTACTCAAACGGCAATCTAGATCAAATGACGCTTATTAATGTTGACAGAAATAGATTAAATCCTGACTGGAAAGCCAAGGATTATGTTACAATTAATGGCGATGACCCGTATAGCATTGCCAACGCACTTGCTCTACAGGATTGGTCTTACTCAGATGAGGCAGTAGTAGCAGTGATTGATGGAGAATTTGACGATATTAATAAAAAAACAAGTGGAGAACGAACAGAAAAACTTGATTTTACAAAAATCGAAAGACAATCATTTGAAATCCCAAAAACAAACCATTTAGATCCACAATATAAATCATTTAATGTTCCAAACGGCTATAAATTTTTGAAAGTCAGATGTTGGTATCCATCAGTCTATTTTAGCGCTGGTTTACCATCTGCAGGTTTTGATAATCTAATCAATATGACCATTCCACCAGGTGATAGAGATATCCAACTTTATTGTAAATATAACGGAAACTGGATGTTAGCAGCAAACACTATTTCTTGGAATACAAAAGATGGAATGGATTTGGATAAAACAGAAACTTATGTGTACAGTGAAGGCGATTGGAAATTAGGTTTAACTGATGTCCCAACAAAATCACCCGTCTCTCAAAACTTGATGTCTAGAAAGTTATCAACTTCAAATGAACCACAAGTGCATCGAGATTTTCTAGGCTTAATAAAATTTGGTAGATATGGTTCAATTTTTGATGTATTAAAATCAATAATAAATACAAAATATCGGATTGACATTGATTTGTATCCTGGAAAGGAATTTGTAATACCTGATCCAACGCCTTTTGGTTGCAGAAATGCTGAATTTAAATTAATATGGAACAATCCAAATATAAAACTTGGATTTTCATTGATTGGACCTTACGGTGAGGAGGTTAGCTCTGGAAGGGATGAAAGGGCAGTCCAGGAGCAAACAATTAATGTAGAAAAATTAGGTGAATGTGTAAACGATGAAAGATACAAGATATGTGTTTATCCTCTTAGTGAATATAGTGATTCAGTCAATTTTAAGTTATCTTATTCCTGGGAGCAAAACTATTCAAGAAAGGATGCTGATGGTTTAGCGTCAGCAACTGAAGGAGCCGTTCTTGCAAGTTTGCTAAATGCTCCATTGCTATATGTATCTTCAAACAAGGTACCCAAGCCCACAAAAGATGCAATTAATAAACTGGGAGTTAAATCAATTTATTTTATTAATCTTGGCTCACACGCATCTTCTAATGTTGCTGACGATTTATCTTCACTAGCATCTGTAAAAAAATATAATCAATATGAAAAATTATATAAAAAAATAGCTTTGATAAGTAACAAAAACGACATTATATTCTCAACAATAGATCCATGGACGTACTGGTATGTTTCTCATCTCAATCCACCAATTGATGAATATTCTGCTGCTTTAGATATGGGCCCTGCAGCCTATATTGCAGCGCATCATGGTGACCCAGTATTTATTGTGGATAATCATCCCGAACTGTCAAAAGCAGTTGTTTACGCGACAAATCTATGGAATAAATATCCAGACGGTAATGTGGTACCCACAGTTGCTTGTATGTATCTTTCAGGTAAACCAGTATATGATTTTTTATCCAAGCTAAATTTTGATAAAGAGGGCATGGAAACCATGATTACCGTCGCTGGCCAATTTGATATAGGTATCCCATGGGATAGAATATTTACTGGCAAAGCAAAACCAGGGAGATTTATTGGTTCACCAGTTGATGCAAGTGTTTCCATTTCACGTAGTACGTTTTATCCTGCTCTGGTATTTGAAAATCCGGCTTTAAAAGGCCCTGTTGCCTTAATTAACGGAAGCGAAAGTAGAAGAGCTTTTCCATACTGGAGTGCATTGGGATTGAGGATAACCAAAGAGTCTAAAGAAGAAACATTTACAAATCCCGTTCTAACTACTCTTGTTTGTTATGAGCACCGATTCAATGAGAGGGCAGGTAAGTATTTTGGATTCAAATACAAGTGTGCAGATGGTACAATACCTGGAGAATCTTGCTCTGATTTTGGATTGGATATTGATGTAGGTGTTAATGCAAAATATCTTGGCGAGTTGGGTGCTAGTATGCCTGATCTTTCAGGTTCGGAAGTTGTGCCATTTTATTTAAAGAGAGCAGGTTATGAGCCTGTTTACTCAACAAATTTTAAGGCAAACATATATGATTTGAACCAAGGAGTGATTTTATGGATGCTTTCTACGCACGGTGCAAATTCTGATGGAGGTATGTTAATGTTTTGGGACCCGGATACAGAGGCCCCACTGGCATTTCCTTCGATTCCTGGAACCGGTGCAAAAAAAGAGAAAAACCCATGGAGAGGATATGAGTGGTTGATGGGTTCAACTGAAGAGCCAGATACAATGACTGCAGATATTCATGGAATACTCCCTTCCTTGCTTGGCAATCCTTATAAAAATGGTATAGTTAGATCGGCACTTGATTGGGCTCCAGCAAAAAAACCAATACTTGACAAAATAAGTAAAATTGCAAATCTACCAGTCCTTAGATTCTTTGCTCCAGAATGGTTTAAAGATGTAAATGATTATTATGATGGTGTAATTTGTACAGTATTTCTAACAAGGTTTTTTACTGGATGGTATAATGGAACACAAATAGATGATGAGTTAGAAAATTTACATTCTTGTGGAGTTAGTAGTTCGGCATGTCTTCCCGCTGGAAAATACTTACATCTTAGCTTAATGCGCCATGGGTCTGTATTTCAAATTATGGATCCGTGGTCAACATCTTGGTACAGCGATATATGGCAAAATATGATACCTCGTGGACTTGCGATAGGAGAAACAGTTGGAGAAACATTTACTGATGGATTGAAAAAAGTAGGGATTCTTTATATCACCGATCCGCCGCAATGGTGGTGGGATGTCTGGGAAAATGTTGAGTTGTTTGGTGATCCAGATCTGCGTGTTTATGTACCTGGAACGGACTACAGTGATAAGAATTATTGGGAGAAAAGTGATGTAAAAGCATTAAAGTACGATTCAAAAACCAACATCAATGGGCATATGCCTTTTGGAGCTACAAGCCATCCTCATGAAAAACAAGAAGGCCAATCCCTTATCTTAATCGCATCAATAATACTCATAGTATTATCAATCATGATTGTTATTATTGGTGTACAGAGAAAAAAGCATACCAAAAAAGGAAAAAAATAAAAAGTATCGCCACTAAACTAATCATTTAACAAATTTTTTTCTTTTTATTACAAAATAAAACAAAAATTATATATAATTGTAGAAATAGTTATAAATATTAAAAAGGATATAAATACTAATGATAGTATCAAAAAACATATATAATTAAACAATATTACTCAAAGTTAATATTTATGGGGGAAAATAAAATATGTTAAATAAAGTAAATAGAAAGACCATCTGCTTATCACTTTTAGTGGTTGCTTTTTTACTTGTAGGGGCAGTTGTACCTTCTGCACAAGCAGATTCATTAAAAGAATATAGAGGTTTTGACAAAGGACCTTCTTATAAGCCAGTAGTACCAATAAAAAAGACCACCTTTGTAAATTTTGATAAAGATTCATTGCTAGATGACTATGCTTACCTCTCAGCAGTTCCAACTGCAGTTTTTACAGAGGGCGATAAGATCATTTCTCACCCACTCCTTTATTATCAAGACAAATTTGATTACAAAGAGGATAAAGAGCGAATTTTCAATGCATATGATGGAATAAAATACTTTATGGAGGACTGGAAGAGCTATTCAAACGGCAATCTAGATCAAATGACACTTATTAATGTTGACAGAAATAGATTAAATCCTGACTGGAAAGCCAAGGACTATGTTACAATTAATGGCGATGACCCATATAGCATTGCCAATGCACTTGCTCTACAGGATTGGTCTTACTCAGATGAGGCAGTAGTAGCAGTGATTGGAGATGACTTTAAAAATCCAGAAATACAATCTTCTGGTTCTATCGAAGGGACTATTCCCTCTGGTTCTAAAACAGATACCTTGAACTTCCAGATGGATAAACCAGAGATAGGCGTAGGTGCAAATTACCATTACTTCGACATTGCAGATCAATATAAGTATGTAGTTGTAAACATGTATTGGAAAAATAAAGCTGTAGATCTAGATTTGCAACTATATGATGATAAAGGTGTAATGGCTGATGCCAGCTCAAAATGGAATATACTTTACGGTGCTGGTGAAGATGCCGGTTCATATGTGTACAGTAACGATAAACCGTGGAGTGTAGGGGTTACATACATGCCAACACAAGCAGGATCAGATGGGACTGAAGATATTGATGCACTACAACCCGTTGGAAAAATGAGCCCTGCAAATCCAAACATGAAAACAATGGGCTTATTTGGTGGAGATAAACAAGACGTGGATGTATTTCTTTACCCCGGTTTTGAATACGAAGTTAAAGATCCAATTCCATATGGTTGTAAAAATGCAAAATTTACACTTAAATGGAATAATCCAAATATACATCTAGGATTCGTTTTGTTAGATCCTAGTGGCGTTGAAACAGCTACAGTTCCTTCAAGTGGAGAGATTATTGATAGGGTAGTGAATAATATAGATGAATCAGATGAAACCGAACTGACAGTTAATGTAGAGAGACTTGGTGAAACCCAGGGAGATGGAAGATACAAGATATGTGTTTTTTCATTAGATGATATAACAACCAATATTGACTTTACCCTCGACTACAGCTGGCAGCAAAATATGACTAGGGAAGAAGGAGACTGCCTTGCATCTGCAACAGAGGGAGCTGTTCTTGGAAGTGTTATAAACTCACCGCTTCTATATGTTGAAAAAGATGATGTTACTGATGAAACAATTGATACACTGTACAAACTTGGTGTTGAAAAAATTTACTTGATAAATTTGGGAGACTATTTGTCAAATGACGTTAAAGACGAATTAAAGAGCGTTTGTGATGTTAAAGAGTTTACAGAATATAAAGAAATCTATGATAAAATAAAAGGTATCACTGAAAGACAGGACGTTATATTTACAACAGTTGATCCATGGACTTATTATTATGCAGATCAAGAAGTTCCTGTCGGCGAATATTGGGGTGCTAGGTTTGTTGGACCAGCTGCCTATATTGCAGCCCATCACGGTGCACCTGTATTAATTATTGACAATCATCCTGAACTTTCACAGGCAGTTGTTTGGCATACACAGTTCTGGCGAGAAACGGCAAATGATCAGTTTAGACCTCATTTACCATCTGTGTCGATTATGGTTCAAACAGGTATGAATGTTATGAAATTCCTGGAAGACTACGGCTATGTTTTACCTGAGAAAGGAGAGCATGACAATTTTGATCTTGAGACAATGATAACTGTAGCAGATCACTTTGATATAGGGCCTACATGGGACAGAACATTCACAGGAAGACTTATACCTGGAAGATTTTCTGCCTCGCCAGTTGATTTATCGTACTGGATTTCAAGAAGTACGTTTTATCCTGCGTTAATATTTGAAAACCCTGCGCTAAAACAAGATACTGTAACATTAGAAAATGGCAGTAAAAGTAAAGTTGTTCCATATCTAGGAAAACTATTATACCCACGCGGGACAGATCTTGTAATATATGAAGATCAACAAAAAAACGAATACAAATATCCGATTTTGCACACTTATAATGTATATCTGTATAAATTCAATGAAGTAGGTAGCAAACACTGGGGTGGCTATTATACTACAGCTAATGGTATCATACCGTATATAACTCCTTCAACAGGTCCAGACAATGCTATAGATTTAGGGATTGTGCCTGATAAAGTTGGAGCGTTTCATCCAGACATAGATGAGACAGATGTTACACCAATATATGCTCAAAAAGCAGGGTATAGCAACTGTTTCTCAACAAACTTTGATGTGGCAGTTGAGAATCTCAACCAAGGAGTTATTATGTGGATGGAGAGTTGCCATGGCAGTAATGGAAATTATGGTACTCTCTCTTTCTGGAATCCAGATAGTCCATATATTCACGAGCCAAATCCATGGAGGGCATATGAAAGACCAATGCTTTCGCCAAGTGGCTGGAAAGAGGCTTTTGAATATATGCCTGAAATGTTAGATGAGTTTGGCCTTCCATCATTTAATCTGCTATTTAAACTCACAAGCAAACTATTCATACCTGTAAATCTTGTGACTGTGGACTATGGCTCAACAGATGATCCCGATCAAACAGTGATGAATCCAGATTTCCCAATACTACTTTTAAACGATGCATTTAGAACGGATTTTAATATCAAAGATTCAAAGGGTCTAAGTTTGATCCCAATACTTGGAAGATTGTTTAGAACATATGGTGGCGATGGTGTCGTTATAGATCCAAGTATTCCAGGTGAGATACATCTTACTCCTAAAAATGGTATCGAAGTAGATGGAAAACTTGGCAATATGCATTCTTGCGGCCTTAACGCGGTTTCTTGTTTAGTAGCTCATACATATATGCATACTGTATTTATTAGACATGGGGCACCTTATCAAATTATGGATCCCTGGTCCACTTCATGGTATAGTGGTATATGGTCTCATTCAATACCACGGCAGCTTGCTCTAGGTTATACGATGGGGCAGACATATGAGTACGGCATGTCTGAAGTTGGCGTTGAATATCTAACTGGACAGTATTGGTGGGATTTAAATGAGAATGTGTTGTTCTATGGAGACCCAGATATACGAGTATGGACCCCTGAGAATAAATGGGATCCATCCAACAGCAATCACTGGGAAAAGAAAGATACGACTGCAATGCCTGCGGACATAGAGCCAAATATTAATGGGCATACTCCCTTTGGTGCAAAAGACTATCCAAACAAGAAAGAACCACAACCATTGATACCAACATGGATCATTATTGTCATTGTGCTACTCTTGATTCTTATTATACTAGCAGTTGCAATCGGTCGTAAAAAACAAAAATAAACCCCTCTTTCTTTTTATTTTATTATATTTAACCAAAAATAATAAATATCTCACTTGTAATATAATAATATTAAATAATTGAATATCTAAAATAGGAGGCTTTTATTTGATAAAAAATACAAAAATTAAAAATTTTTTAATTTTAATTATAGTAATGGCCCTTTTGACCGGAGTAATGGTCCCGTCTTTACAAGCTTCTGGATCGAAAGAATATAGAGGTTTTGACAAAGGACCTTCCTATAAACCAGTAGTACCAATAAAAAAGACCACTTTTGTAAATTTTGATAAAGATTCATTGCTAGATGACTATGCTTATCTCTCAGCCGTCCCCACAGCAATTTTTAAAGAAAATAGTAAGGTATATTCGCATCCCCTGCTCTTCTATGAAGATAAATATCCTATTAACGAAGATAAAGAGCGTTCTTTGAATGCTCGTCAAGGAATCGACTACTTTATGGAAGACTGGATGAGTTATTCCAATGGCCAACTAGATCAAATGACACTTATCAATGTTGACAAAAATAGATTAAGTCCTGATTGGAAAGCCAAGGATTATGTTACAATTAATGGCGATGACCCGTATAGCATTGCCAATGAACTTGCTCTACAGGATTGGTCTTATTCTGGTAGCGCTGTAATAGTTCCTATTAAAGAAGAATATGAGAAACCAAATATACTCATAGGAGCAGCAGCAAAAGGCGTTCTTTCTAAAGAAGATGTGAAAACTGAAACTTTGGAGGTTGAAAAACCAGTAGTTGGGATTGGTGCAACTTATAAATCTTTTGATATAAATGATGAAAGTTATAAGTATGTAACAGCTAGACTTTCTTGGAGAGATAGAGTTGATTATGATCTAC
>Ga0190359_1000339_pt1 | contig 32757 bp, 24 predicted proteins | sample 48721823_MG_FD_161269 | JGI IMG/M metagenome (GOLD analysis project Ga0190359, IMG submission 161269) | Hydrothermal vent microbial mat bacterial communities from Southern Trench, Guaymas Basin, Mexico - 4872-18-2-3_MG | ecosystem: Environmental > Aquatic > Marine > Hydrothermal vents >... | reverse complement strand
CGCAAGATCGAGGTCCAGACCTGACAGGCACTGACCAGTGCCTGCCGGCATTCCTTCCTTCTGCCCTCCCGTCACGTCCGGGCGGCCCGGCCGCCCGGTCTCTTTCCCCCTGGTCACCGTAGTGACCGCTGCCGAGAGTCCCCGCTTGTCTGGTAACATACTGTTATTGTTAGATAACGAGAAGAGACCCGAACCGGGGCGGCGTCATTGCGCCAACATGACACGGTGATGCCGCGGCGTGTCACCGGGCGTCTGTGTAACCAGCTGTTTATAAATAACAATTTTCCGACGGGCCGACATACCCGGCCGGGCACGCCGGTTGCACTTGGAGGGGGCAACGATTCGAGGAGGTACGCAAAAAATGAAGAGCAGGATTCCCGGGTACCTGGGTGTGACGATTTGCCTGGTGGGGGTGCTGGTCGCGGCCGGCTGCGCACTGGAGTCGAATGCCTCGCAGGTGGGAGACGATGCCGGTATCGATGGTTCCAACACCGGCGACAGGTCCCGGGACGGCGATGCCGGCCCGGATACCGGAGCCGACGAGCGACAGCCGGTCGACGAAGGAGGTTGCCGCGACGAGTGCGCCAGCGACGAGCGCGAATGCCGCCCCGGAGGATACCGCTTCTGCGGCAACTTCAATCTCGACGACTGCCTGGAGTGGTCCGACGTCTTTCCCTGCCCGGAGAACGAGGTCTGCCAGGACGGCCTGTGCGTGCTCGGCTGCAGCGATGCCTGCCAGCCGGGCGAGCGACGTTGCCAGGGGGCGGTGGTGGAAGGTTGCGCCGATTCCGACGGCGACGGCTGCCTGGACTGGGTGGCGGAGACACAGTGCGCCGCGGACGAGGTCTGTGATCCGGCCAGTCTCGGTTGCCGGCGCACCTATCCCGCCGGTCCCTACGGCACCCGCTACGGCGACACCATGGAAAACCACTGCTTCGAGACCTGCCGCTGCCAGGGTGCCCAGCCCCAGGCCGAGACGGTGTGCATGGAGGATTTCCTGGGCGCCAAGGCCATCCTGTTCTCGGTCCACACCGGCTGGTGCAGTTCCTGTGCCGAGCAGGCCGCCGGACTGGAAAATGACTTGTACCGGCCCTACCACCAGGACGGGCTCGAGATCATCCTCATGTTCTTCGAGGACGAGTACCGCTCCTCCGAGCGTGGCGACCTGTTACGCTTGTGCTGTGCCGAGCGCCAGGGCTACGGCATGACCTTCACCGTGGCCATCGATCCCGGCGCCCAAATAGTGGATCGCTACTTCTCGGGCTGGAGTGCCGAGATCCCGCTCAACATGGTGCTCGACGAGGACATGGTCATCCGCTACCAGAACGAGGGCTACACCTGGGGGCTGGAAGAGACCATCCGCCAGTTGCTGGGCCTGTGAAGCCGTCGTTTTCGAGTGTTGCAAAATCTACGTTACCTGGTAAGCAGGTCCTGCCGGCAGCAGCGGATGCTTCCGGCAGGAGCGACAAATGCCAGAACTTCCCGAGGTGGAGACCACGCGCCTGAAACTGCGGCCGCACCTGGCAGGCAGGCGGATCGAGGACTTCTTCTCGACCTGGCCACGCCGGGTATTTCCCTCGCGGGCGGCGGTACGCCGGACGCTGGCAGGAAGCCGGGTGGCCGGGGTGGATCGCCACGGCAAGCGCCTGCTACTCGAACTCGACTCGGGCCAGGTGGTCGGCCTGGGCCTGGGCATGACCGGCAACCTGGAGTGGGCGGACGGCCTGCCTCCGGACAGGCGCCACCTGCGCCACCGCTTCCGCCTGGACCGGGGCTGGCTGCTCTTTTTCGATGCCCGCAAGTTCGGACGGGTGATGCTGTTCGCCGATGCGGCCGCGGCCCGCGCCGGCCTGGGTCCCGACGCGCTCGATCGGCGGTTGCGCCCGGGGCGGTTCCGCGCCCGCCTGGCCTCGCGGCGGGCCATCAAGACGGTGCTGCTCGACCAGAAGGTGATTGCCGGGGTGGGCAACATCTACTCCGACGAGGCCCTGTTTCGCGCCGGCATTCGTCCCGCCACCCCGGCTGCCCGCATCGGCCCCGTGCGGGCCGGGCGCCTGCTCGAGGCCCTGCGCCGGGTGCTGCGCGAGTCCATCCGGCGCCAGGGAACCTCCTTCGACTGGGCCTGGCCGGGCGGGCGCATGCAGTATCACCTCATGGTCTACGGGCGCGCCGGCGAGCCCTGCCGGCGCTGCGGGGCCGGAATACGCTCGCTGCGCCTGGGCGGGCGTTCGAGCTGCTACTGCCCCCGCTGCCAGCGCTAGCGCGGATCACTCCCCTGCTGCCGGCGAGGCCGGTGAGGAGAGAGCCTGCTGCACCGCCGGGGGGAAGATCTCGGCCACGTCTCCCTCCAGGCGCAGGGTGAGCCCGGGCAGCCGGTCGCGTTCTGGGAGACGGAGCGTTCGTGCCGGGTGTTACGGTAGAGTGGGAGGGGTTCAAGCCACATGCCTCCAGCGGGTGACAGAGACCTCGGTGTCGGTACAACGGGCATTGTCAACGATTTTCTGCAGGCCTTCGGCGACAGGATCCTCCAGCCAGGCGTCTCCGCACTGCGAGCACACCAGGGCCGGTACATCCCTGACAACCACCACGCCGCTCTTCAGGTCCACGGCGAAGGTGGTAGTTCCTGGGTGTTTTTCCCCACCGCAGAGAGGGCATCTTCCCTTGTCATCGCTCATGTCACTTCCTCCTCTTCCGGAAGCCGGGCTCGAAGTGTTCGAGATCGGGACGGTAGGCGGTTATTACGTGGCAAATGCCCGCGTCGTCATCGAGTGCGGCGATCACGTGCAGTACCTCCCTGGCGACGTACAACATCAGGCAGCTGGGGTACGGTTTGTCCTGCCCGTAGACCTCGATGATTTCGCCCTTGACCAGGACATCCACTATCTCCTCGCGGGAAATGCCCCGCTCCAGGCAGCGCTCCAGTGCATGTTGATGCCACTGCAGGCGACCCTGTCTCACCGCCGCCCGTATTCTCTCACCGTCGACAGTTGGCTTCATGCTGTGCCTCCCCGTCCCTACCAAGGAATACTAACACCGTGCACCGGGGCGGGCAAACGCCTGTTCGGCCGCCTGCGGCGCCCCCCCTCCCGGTGTACCCATGGCTCCGGCCTTCGCTCCCTGAGTAGTTGGCGGTCGCCCGCGGCATGCCGCCGGTACCTGCCGGTCAGGTGGGGTGCCGGTTGCCGTCGGCCAGTGCCCGGGCCACCGCCGGGGGGAAGATCTCGGCCACGTCTCCCTCCATGCGCAAGGTGAGCTCGGGCAGGTGATCGTGCTCGGTAGGGCCGCGGTTTATCACTACGTAGGGTATTCCCCGCGCGGCGGCGGCCTGGGGAATGCCCGCCGCCGGGTAGACCGACAGAGTCGATCCCAGGGAGATGGCCAGGTCGGCCGCCGCGGCCGCCCGGCCGGCCCGCTCGAGATCCTCCGGGCGCAGGCTCTGGCCGAAGCTGATGGTGGCCGGCTTGATGAAGCCGCCGCACCGGCAGAGCGGCGGCTTCCTCTCCCGCTCGAAGTAGGCGAAGTACTCCTCGGGCGCGTCTCGCCGGTGGCAGCTCTGGCACTCCACCTCGAGGTTGGTGCCGTGGATCTCCACCAGCTTCTCCGCCGACGTGCCCGCCTTGCGGTGCAGCCCGTCGATGTTCTGGGTGACCACCATCTCCAGCCGGCCGGCTCGTTCCAACTCCACGCAGGCGTGGTGGATGGCGTTGGGCCGGGCGTCCCGGTAGCCGGAGAATCCCTCCAGGGCGAACTCCCAGTACTCGAGGCGCTTCTGCTCGTCGCTCATGAAGTCCTGGTAGTAGACCGGCTGGCGCCGCTTCCACACTCCCTGGGGTCCGCGGTAGTCGGGAATGCCGGAGCCGGTGGAGATGCCGGCGCCGGTGAACACCAGTACGTGCCTGGCCTCGGCCAGGTACCCGGCCAGCCCGGCGATTCCTTCTTCGAGTTCCGCCATTTCCGTACCTCCAGGCCAGCAACAGCGCAAGCAGCAATGCCGGCCAGCAGTCGTTTCCGCGGGTGCCGCAGCCGCAGCCGCGTACCACGCACTCGGGGTTCTCCTCGTCGCCGGCGCCGTCGCAGTCGTTGTCGATGCCGTCGCACAGCTCCGGGGCGCCGGGGTACACCGTGTCCAGGGTGTCGTCGCAGTCGTCGCCGCCGCAGTCGGCGGCATAGTGGCCATCCGCATCCTCGTCGTGACAGGAGCAGTACAGGCCCGCCGCCGCCCGTCCGGATACCAGCCCCCAGCCGTACTCGTTGGCCGGCTCGGCGGCCTTGGAGGCGGTGGAGGTAAGCAGCTCGAGCATCTGGGCGGGAGTGGTGCCGGGAAAGGCCTCGAGCAGCAGCGCCGCCAGCCCCGCCACCAGGGGAGCGGCATAGGATGTTCCCGAGCGGACCAGGTAGCCCTCCGTGGCCGCGGGATCGACCACCAGCACACCCGCACCCGGGGCCATGACGTCGGGCTTGATGCGCCCGTCGTAGGTGGGCCCTCGCGAGGAGTCAACCGCCACCCGGCGCTCGAGATCCACCGAGCCCGCGGCGATCAGGCCATCGGCATCGGCCGGGGCGTTGATGGTCAGGGGATCGGGGCCGCGGTTGCCGGCGGAGCTCACCATGATCACCCCGTTTTCCACGGCCGTGCGGGCGGCGATGGTGACCGGCTCGCTGGCCCCGTCCAGGCGCTCGGGGGGACAGGTGGCGCAGAAGCCTATCGACGAGGAGACGATGTCCACCCCCAGCCCCTCCATCCATTCCAGCGCCGCCACCCAGCGGTCGCTGTCGGCCTCGTCGGCGGCCTCGGTGTTGACGACCTTGCCGAGCACCAGCGTCGCCTCGGGAGCCACCCCGGCGAAGCCTCCCGGGTCGAGCCCCGCCAGCAGCGACAGCACCTTGGTGCCGTGCTCGTCCTGGCCGGGAGGGTCTCCGGGCTCGTCGGCCACCTGGTCGTCGTCACCGATGAAGTCGTGCGCGGCCAGCACCTGCGCCTGGGCCAGGGCCCGGTGCTCCAGGGAAAAACCGGTGTCGAGCAGGCCCACCACCACTCCCCGGCCGGAAAGACCGCAGGCGTGCAGGTAGGGAATGTCGATGAGTTCGAGCTGCGCCAGCGAGCCGCCGTAGTCGAAGTCGGGGTCGAGGTCACGCGGCAGCCGGAGATGGCCGGGCAGCCGGTCGAGCAGGCGGCCCCGCCTTACCGGTGCCGTCCCGCTCACGCAGGGCAGGCGCGAGATGCAATCGAGCTGCCGCCGGCCGCCCTCGATACTGGCGGCGTTGAGCCAGCGGGAGCGGAAGCGCAAGCGGACCCCGCAGGCACCCAGCGCCTGCAGGTACGTCCCGGCCAGGGGCAGGTCGCGTTCGTCGACGATGTCGCCCCCCCGCACCCGCGCCCGGCGCAGCCGGGCACGCGGTGCCAGTCGCAGCCGCGCCCGTTCGAGGTGCGGCGCCGCTTCCAGCCGGCCGGGGCCCTTGTCGCGGAAGAACACCCACCAGGCCCGCGCCGTCGCCCGGACCGGCAGGCAGAGGAGGACAAACAAAATGACCGGCCACTTGCCCAAGGTAGCTCGAGTCTACGGCAGCCGGGCCCGCAGTTCCAGTACCTGTATATCAATGGCGCCTGGCGGCCCAGGCCACCAGCAGCAACAACAGGCCCAGCCAGGCATCGGCCTGCCGGCCGCTCGAGGAGCAACCACAGCCCGGAGCGGATACAGTGAAGGACCAGCTTTCCGTCCAGTCCGAGGCCAGTCCTTTTTCATCCACCGCCCGGGCCCGCCAGTTGTAGCCGCCGTCTTCAAGCACCAGGTCCACCTCCACGTAGCTGAAGCCGGCATCGCCGGCAGCCACGTGGCTGTAGGAACGGTAGGGAATGGTTCCGCCCTCGGCGTAGAGTTCGAAGTCGTAAAAGACCCGGTCAGCGTCCGCATCGGTGACGTTCTGCACCGTCAGGGCCGGTTGCCGGATATCGATACTGGCACCATCGGCGGGGCTGAGGAGTAGCGGTCGCGGCGGTGGTTGGTTGTCCTGCGGGCTGGTAAGCTGCAGCACCACCGCCACCTCGACGGGGCTGTTGGCGGCGCCGGGGCTGGATACGGTGATGCTGGCCCGGTGCTCTCCCGGCTCCAGACCGCTGGCGTCGACGGCGACTTCCATGCTCTTCGGCGCCAGGCCGCTCCGGGGTGAACAGTTCAACCAGGCGGCCGGGCAGGAGGCCGTCCAGGCCAACTCGCCGCCGCCACCATTGTCGATGGCAAGTTGCCGGGGCGTGCCTTGCGGCTGGTCGGTGCTGACCTCGAACAGCAGGCTGCCCGGTTCTACCAACAGCGTCGGCGGCGGCTGGATGGTCCAGGAGATGGGCACCTGGAGCGGAGAGTTGTCGGCCCCCGGGGCGGTTACGGTCAGCACGTCCTGGTGTACTCCCACGGCCAGGCCGGCGGGGTCGAGCACCAGCTCTACCCGTGAGGGCATGGTGGGTACGGCGGTTCCCGAGGCCGGTTGCACGGTGAGCCAGTCGCAGTCCTCGGTTATCTGCCAGTCCATGGGCATGGTCTTGCGCGCGGTGCTCACTTCCAGCTCCACCGTCTGCGCCCCGTCGGCCGCCATGCTGGCCAGTTCCACCTGGGCGGGCTTGACCGCCAACGACGGCGGCAGGGTGATGCGGTAGCTCACCGTGACCGAAACCGGGTCGGCGCCGGGTGTCGAGATGACGACGTGACCCAGGCGGGTGCCTTCCTCGAGGTCGGTGGTGAGGGGAACCACGCTGACGGTGGCCGGCGCGGTGGCGCCGGAGGGCGACACCTGCAGCCAGCCGTCTTCGCTGCCGGCGGAAAACTGCAAGGTACCGGCACCCACGTTGCTGACGGCGATCTGTTGTGCTTCCGGTGTCTGGGCTCCGCGTACCGCATCGAAGAACAACGACTGTGGCTCCACGGCGATGATGGGCCGCGGTGGTTCGACCTCGAAGCTCACCGGGATGTCCAGCGGCGAGTTGTCGGCGCCGCCGGCGGTGACGGTTACCGAAGCGCTCCAACTGCCCTGGCTCAGGGCTGCCGGGTCGGCCCATACCTCGACGTGCCCGGGGGTGGTGCCGTCCTGCCGGGAAAGCTGCAGCCACGGTTGCGAGGTGGTCAGGGTGAAGTCAGCGGTGCCCTGGCCGGTGAAGTTGATGATCACCGCCTGGCTGTCGGTGGCCGGGCCGCCGCTCATGGCTGAAAACTGCAGGCTGGCCGGGTTGGCTACCAGCAGGGGATTCTCCGTGCCCAGGGTGACCGCGCCGAACTCGTGGCAGGTGTCGTAGGTGCTCAGGTTCCAGGGCCAGTAGGCCACGGCGGCGTAGTCGTTCTGCTGCTCCAGAAAGTCGTAGAAGAAGATGAACAGGCCGAAGGTGTCGCCGGGCGCCAGGCGCAGGTGGCTCGTGGTCAGATCGATGTAACCCTCGGCCACGCGCGGGGTGGTGTTGCCGAAGACGGCACTCACCCCCGCCGGCTCCCACTCCGTCTCGCCCTGCTCGGCGCCGTTGCCCTGGTTGTAGATGGGCACGAAGGCGTTCCACTGGCTGTCTTTCATGATCTGGTACATGCCCTCGTCCGCCGCTGTCGCCGGCCACTGGCCGTCGTAATTGTTGTCGGCCAGGATGAGCACGGCGTCGTAGTCGTCAACGTCGCTGTCGTCGCCGATGTTCAGGGCGAAGTAGAGTCGGTTGCCGTCGTGACGGAGGTACAGGGTGGAGGAGTCCGGATGGGCCGGGTCGACGCTCATACTCACCGAGGCGGCCACGTCGTACTCGCCCGCGGAGATGATCCCGTCCAGGGAGGGGGCGGAGGGATGGTAGGGCGCGCAGGTGGCCGGCACCTCGATGATGTTGAGCTGTACCTGGAGATGCTGCGGGGAGTTGCTGGCCGCCGGGGCGGTGAAGGTCAGGGTGGCCGACCAGGCGCCGGTGCTCAGACCGGCGGTGTCCACCGACAGGGTGACGTCGCTGGGAGCGCTGCCCGACTCGGGCGAGACGGTGAGCCAGGGCTGATCGGACACCACCGTCCAGTCCAGGGAGCCGCCGCCGAGGTTGCGCACGGTGATGACCTGGCTGTCGGGATCGCCCTCGCCGCCGATGGCCACGAACTGGATGGGGCCGGCCGGCAGTCCCAGGTAGGGTTCGCTGCTGCTGGAGGCCAGATGCACCGCCAGCTCGGGATCGCCGAACAGGGTGCACTCGTAGAATACCCAGCGGAACCCCGGGTCGCTGAGCCAGCCGGCGATCATGTCCTTGGAGTAACCGTGCATCTCGCCCAGGCGGTTCATGCCCTGGCCGAAGGCCCCGTCCCAGAAGTATCGATGCAGGGCGTTGGAATAACCGCCGCCCAGGCCGTAGCGGGTGTTCATTACCACGGCGAAGGCCCCGTGGGCGTCCAGGGTCATGTGCTCGGCGAAGCTGTCCTGGGACAGGACCTGGTTGCCGCTGTCGGGATCCAGCCGGTTGTCGAAGGCCCCCGGGTAGCAGCCCTGGGTGTACTCGAAGAAGTAAAGGTCGTTGTGCAGCCCGGAGATGATGTCGTCGGTCATCAGGCGCATGTTGTAGTAGGTGATGGAGTGGCCCAGGTGGTTGAAGACGTGGTGGGAGCCGTTGAGCAGGGCCAGGATCTCCGCCGGGCCCCAGCCCTCGTCGCCCAGGTCCTTGTCGTACATGGTGTGCACGTTGAAGAAGTTCGATTCGGAGAATCCCTTGGTGGAATAACCGTTCCGGGTGGAAGAGTTATGCACGTGCTCCAGGTCGTCGGCGCCGTAGTAGTCTTCGAAGAGCACCTCGCCCACCATGTAGACATCGCGCAGCCAGTCTCCCGAACTGGCCTGGTAAGCCAGGGTCTTGTGCACGAAGTTGGCCACCTCGCCGCAGGAATCCGCCGCCACCCGGCCCACCCAGACCTCGCCCAGGGTGTCCACCTGGTCGTTGCTCTCTCCAAACAAGCCGTCGCCGTCGGCGTCGTAGTCGCCGTCCAGGCAGGCATAGTAGCGATCGGAAGGGATGTTGCGCTCCTCGCCGTAACCGATGTCGCCCCACAGGCCGCGCACCGGCACCACCACGGGTTCGGTCTCGCCGCCTACCTGCTCCAGATCGGCATCACCGGCCAGCAGCACGAAGTCGGCCGAGTGATTCTGGTACATGTCGGTGATGAAGGCGCGGATCTTCTCGGCGTCGTCCCGGCCCTGGTAACTGGCGCGGATGTTCGCCACCGTCTCCAGGCGGGTGGAGATGCCCCGTGCTTCCTTGTCGGCCAGCAGCGCCTGCAGGTTGTCGGGACCCGGGCAGTCGGCCAGGGCCTGGCTGGTGATCACCAGGTAGCGGTAGTCGGGATCGCGGCCGGCCTTGGCCCGGGGATAGGAATCGAGCTGCCGGGGGTTGGCCACCAGGTGCCGGACCCGGGAAAAATCGCGCTCCAGGCCCCGGTAGCCGGGCAGCGCCGGCGGGTTTCCCTTGAGCTTGCCGGTGGTGATGGTGATGGCGATCCGGGGATACCAGTCGAGTGTGCCGCTCGCGGCCTGGTAGCGCAGCGGACGAACCATGACCGGCAGCACGGCGAAGCCGCGCAGCAACTGCGGCTGGGCGGTGCTCACCAGCGGAGCCGCGGCCGCTGCCCGGAAGGCGGTCTGGTCGGCTGCCTGGAAGGGCGCCGGGCCCCGGGAAAACGGCCAGGGACGTTGCCGCGGGAACAGGCGATGGCGCCCGGGTAAGGACCTGGCCGGGGCGGGATGCACCTCCAGGGACGTCACCTGCTCGCCCGGGGGCAGGGCCAGGTAGAGCAGCCGGGCCGGCAATTCCGGGGCACCGGGCTGGCCCCAGGGCAGGTAGCCGGGGATCTCGACGTGGCTGAAGCCGCGCTCATCGAGCCGGGTCTGCGGCCGGGGAACTTCCACGGTTAGTTGCAACTCCGCCGCCCCTGCCCCCGCCAGCAGGGACAGCCAGACGACTACTCCCATCAACATCGATCTTTTCATGGCAGTCTCTCTCCTCGGGTCCTGAACGGTATCCAGGGATTCATACAGGGATTTTAGAGACTATCGGTGGGGGCAGGTGGTGCTTTCCGTGATCGCGATCACCATTGTCCGGCATTTTGCCTGTCAGGGCCGCGGTTTTCTCCTCCGTCGTGACGTAAGGAGAGCCAGGGCCAGTAGCAGCAGGTGCCCGGGGTGATATGCCGACCGGGTTGCACAGGCACAGCCGCCACCATCATCATCGCTGTCGGCGACCCGGTCGGACGCGGTACCATCATCGGCTCCGCTTTCACTGCTGTCGGCGGCGTGGTCGGACGTGGTTCCGCCGTCGGGGCCGTCATCGCTGGCCGGTTGATCGGCGCCGCCATCGGGGCCCGAACCATCGGCCACTCCGGCGTCACTGTTGCCGCCGTCCGGCTGCGGCGAGCCGGCGAACAGCTCGCTCCACTCCACCTCCACCCGCCCGGACAGCCCGCGGCCGGTGAACCACATGGTCATGTCCTGCTCGCCGCGGTAGTCCAGGCTGAGCAGGTGCAGCCCGCCGGTGCCCATCAGCTGGAAGTGATCGGCCAGGCTCTTGGGGGTGCCCTGTTGATAGTAGTCATCCATGAACTCGCCGCCGCCCGGGACGCTGGTGCCGTCTGTCTGGCTGTTGGTGGTGATGAGCACCTCGCCTCCGAAGTACTCGCTGCGCGGGCGGCGGGCGCTGCTGCAACTGCCGGCCGTGGTGCAGGTGAACACCCCGCCCAGCCCCTCGGGCACGTAGTAGTTGATGAAGGTGCCGGTGGTGAAGGTGGCTGAGGCGAGCTCGCCCTCGGCCCAGGCCAGGTGCCGGTCCAGGGCCAGCCCGGGAGGGACGTCGCAGAGCAGGAGCCGCGTGGCCACGCAGCGCAGCAGGCCCCCGGAGACGATCTGGAAGCTGGAGCCGTAGTCGTGCAAAGAAACCAGGGTGCCGTACCGGTTGACCCCGGTGATCACCGTGACGTATCCGGGCCAGGCCAGGTTCACCCAGCGGGGAGAACCGTCGTCGGGGTCGAAGGCGACCAGCACGTGGTGCAGCACCGCCTGGAAGGGAGTGCCGAAATCGAGACGGCGGGTGGAGAGCGTCCTGGTAGCTCCGGCCACGAAGCTGCCCCAGCACTGGTGGGAGCGGCAGCCGCCGTAGTAGCCCCAGTCGCCGAAGGTGTTGAGCACCATGATGTCGGCGTCGTCGATGTCGGCCGATGGTTCTACCTCCCGGATGCCTTCCACCACGCCGGCGATTTCCTCCGTGATGCCGCGGGCCGACCAGTCGGTGTCGGCGATCACCGTGCGGGCGGTGCCGTACATGTCTCCCAGTTCGGTACGTACTTCTTCCATGCCGTCCAGGATGTCGGCGGCGAACACCTTGCCCAGGGCCTGACCCATCTGCCGGTGGCTGCCCCAGACGTGGATGACGGTGTAGCCATGCCTGTTGGCGTCGAGCTGCTGGTCGAGGATTTCGAAGTTCTGTGCCCCGGCCGGCGACGACACGCCGGAGAGAGCCAGCAAGCACAGTACAGCCGTCAGTCCCGGTAGTCTTTTCCCTCTCATGGAAATGCCTCCTCACCCGGCAATCTAGCACGGCATGCCGCATGCCGGGAAGGGGCTGAATTTCCTTGGTGGCTAGCAAATGACCGGTGGTGCTATTTGTTGAGCAGTGGCCCGTGCCTGTGCTATGTGCCGAACAGGTGACAACCGTGCCGCGGCGCGGTGCAAAGGAGCCAAATTGCTGCAACCGACACTCGACTACGAACAGGTGGGCCTGGTGGCTGGGCTCGAAGTGCACCAGCAGCTGCTTACCGAGAGAAAGATGTTCTGCCACTGCCCGGCCGGGCTCTACACCCGCGAACACGACGGTGTGGTCCTGCGCCACATGCGTCCCACTCTCTCGGAACTGGGCGAGTACGATGGTACGGCTTTGATGGAATTCAAGACCAGAAAGAACATCATCTATCTGTTGCACGAGAGCAACGTTTGTACCTACGAAATGGACGATACCCCTCCATTCCTGGTCAACCAGCAGGCGCTGGATGTGGCCATCGAGCAATGCCTGATGCTAGGTTGCGACATCGTCGACGAAGTGCATATCGCCCGCAAGCAGTACCTCGACGGCTCCATCCCCACCGGCTTTCAGCGTACCGCCATCGTGGGGGTTAACGGCCATCTGCCCTTCCGGGGGCGGCAGCTGGGTATTACCCAGGTAAGCGTCGAGGAGGATAGCTGCCGCGAGGTGGCCGACCGTGGTCATCTGGTGGTGTGGCGTACCGATCGACTGGGCATGCCCCTCATTGAGACTGTCACCGAACCGGAGCTGCGAACCCCCGAGGAGGTGGCCGAGGCCATCATGCTCATCGGGCTGGTTTGTCGCAGCACCGGCCACGTGCGTACCGGCCTGGGTGCCAGTCGACAAGACATAAACGTTTCTGTGCGCGGCGGCCGCCGAGTGGAGATCAAGGGTGTGCCCCAGGCCGGTTGGGCTCCGGCCCTGGTGCACGGCGAGGCTTGGCGTCAGGTCAACCTCTTGGGGTTGCGCGACGAGCTTGTCCGGCGCGGTTTTCGCGGTCCCGACGATTTGACCGTCGATAGGGTTGACGTCACGGAACTTCTGGCCGCCAGCCGGGTAGACTACCTGCGCCGAGAAGGCTGGCAGAAGCTGATCGAGGCCGAGGGGCGTCGGCCCGGTCTGGAACTGGGCGAAGGCCCTTTCCGGGTGTGGGCGCTCAGGTTACCCGGGCTGGCCGGCACCCTGGACTGGCCCACTCAGCCGGGTTACGTGTTCGCCAGCGAACTGGCGGGAAGGGTACGGGTGGTTTCCGGCCTGGACCTGCCTCCCGTACTGTTGTACCGGGGCAACTGGCCGAGCGGGGCTGCCGGGGAACTGGAGCTGCTCAATAAGCGACTTGCCGGTGGAGACGGTGATGATTGGGTGGTAGTGTGGGGTCCGGAGCAGGATCTGCACACTGCTGCCGGGGAGGTTCGCCTGCGTTACCTGGATGCCCTGGAAGGAGTGCCCAGCGAAACCCGCCAGGCGTTTGCCGACGGACACACCGATTTCGAACGCATCCTGCCGGGGCCCGACCGGATGTATCCCGACACCGACAGTCCTCCCACCTGCATGACCCGCGAGCGAGTCGAGGCCCTGCGACGGGCGCTGCCTCCTCCTCCCTGGGAGCGACAGCGTCGTTATGCCGAAGCCGGTCTGGCGACCAAGACCATCGAGTACCTCATCCGTCGCGGCGGCGCCGCCCTGGTCGACCGGGTGGTAGAGCGTTGCGGAGCCGACTTGCGCCAGGCGGGGATATTCTTCGGCGAGCGGCTCAGGGGATTGGCCCGGCGGGGGGTCGACGTCACAGCCATAGCCGCCGATCGCTGGGAGCAGTTGTTCGAGTTACTGGTCGAACAGCCATTGTTGTGGGAAGTATGGGCCGAGTTGGTTCGGATCATGGTCGAGGAGCGAACGAGTTCACCAGCCGATCTGGCCGCTGCCCGCGAGTGGGGACGGCCACCTCCCAACTGGCCGGAATTGTTGGAGCGACTGTTGGCTCGAAAGCCCGATCACCGCCTCGACGAAAGCGGACGGTGGCGTTTCTACATGGGATTGGCCATGGATGAGCTTCGCGGGCGAGTGGCTGGTGCCGAGGTGGCGGCATTGCTGCAGGAACGCCCGGAAGTACGGGGAGAAGTACGATGAGCGAAGGCTCCGACGAATTCAAGGGCTACCGGGGCCGAGCGCTCCGGCACCTGCGACAGTGGGGGGTGCGAGTGTGGTCCGACGTGCGGGTACGCAACGATGCCGGTAGTGTTTTCGAGGGAGTCATCCTGCCCCGCTCCGAGAGCTTCGACGATCTGCACATCGTCATCAAGCTGAAGAACGGTTACAACGTTGGGGTGCATGTCGACCGGGTGGTCGATGTCGAGGAGCTTGGCTACAAGAAGGCCACCTACAAGATCCCCGAGCAGGAGTTTCCCCGGCGCCGGGATCTGCCGGCGGTGACCTTGTTGGGTACCGGCGGCACCATCGCCTCGCGGCTCGATTACCGCACCGGAGCGGTAATCCCGGCCTTCACTCCCGGGGAACTCTACGGAGCGGTTCCGGAACTTGCCGATATCTGCAACCTGAAGACCGAGAAGCTGTTCGGGGTGTTCTCCGAGAACATGGCCCGCGAGCAGTACCTCATCCTGGCTCGAAAGATCGGTGAGGAGATTGCTGCCGGTGTGGACGGAATCGTCATTGGCCACGGCACCGACACCATGGGCCATACCGCGGCGGTGTTGAGCTTCATGGTGCAGGACAGCCCCGTGCCTATCGTGCTGGTGGGCAGCCAGCGCTCTTCCGATCGGCCCAGCTCCGATGCCGCTTTGAATCTCATCCATGCCGTGCGTGCTGCTGCCTACGGTGACATCGCTGAAGTGCAGATCTGCATGTTCGGCCCTACCTCGGATCGTTACGGGCTGCTACATCGTGGCACTCGTTGCCGCAAGATGCATTCTTCCTACCGCAGCGCCTTCCGCACCATCGGTGCCATTCCCCTGGCCTTGGTGGATATGAAGCGCTTCCACTACCTCACCAACGATTACCTGCGTCGTGACCGCTCGCGCCAGGTGCGCATCGACGCCGTCTACGACGACCGGGTCACCATCATCTACTACTACCCGGGCATGGCCCCGGATGTGGTCGACGCCATGGTGGACCGGGGATACCGGGGCATCGTCATCGCCGGTACCGGACTGGGGCATGTCAACAAGCCCCTCTACCCGGCGCTCAAGAGAGCGGTGGCCCGCGGAGTTCACGTGGTGATGACGGTACAGACGCTGTGGGGCTACGCGCAGATGTACGTCTACGACACCGGCCGTGACCTGCTCGATCTGGGGGTGGTTCCCTTGGACAACATGTTGCCGGAGACGGCCCTGATGAAGCTATGCTGGGTGTTGGGACACACCGACGATCACGATGAGGTGTTGCAACTCATGCGTAAACCCATCAACCACGAGATTACCGAACGCGAACCCCACAACGGCTACCTGATTCTGCAGGGTGGACTGCCCGAGACCGAGCAGTACATCGCCTCGCACTGGAAGTGATTCTTTCCTGCCTTGAGGTGACTCATGAATACTAACGACTTCTCCTATGCCCTGGCCAATCCCCTGGAGAAGCTGCTCGACAAGCCCCGTGGGCAGTTCACCCGCTCCGACCTGCTGGAAGTTATTCGCAAGCTGGAGATCGAACGCCTGGGGTTCCACTACACCGCCAGCGACGGCAAGCTCAAGGAGTTGCGCTTGCCAGTGGCCAGCAGCAACCAGGCCGAACTGCTGCTGGCCGAGGGCGAACGGGTGGATGGTTCCTCGTTGTTTCGGGACATGGTGGATCCGGCGCTGTCTGATCTCTACGTGGTGCCGCTTTATCACAGTGCTTTCGTCAACCCCTTCGAGTCCGGCAGCCTGGACTTCATCTGCCGCTATCTGACCAAGGACGGCGAGTTGGCGCCCTTCGCTCCCGACACCATCCTGGAGCGGGCCGCCCGGGTGTTCCATGAACATACCGGGCTGGAACTGTACGCCATGGGTGAACTGGAGTTCTTTCTTATCGGCGAGTCCGAACACGACATCTTCCAGGCCCGCAAACAACACGGCTACCATGCCGCCGCTCCCTACATCAAGAGCGGTCATATTCTCAACGAGATGATTCACCACATCACCAGGATCAGCGGCAATGTCAAGTACGCCCATAGCGAGGTGGGTTACATAGACCGCGTCCGCAGCGACCTGCCCGAGATTGCCGGTAAGTACGGCGAGCAGTTGGAGATCGAGTACCTGCCGCGGCCGGTGCTGGAGGCCGCCGACAGCCTGGTGCTGGGGCGCTGGCTCATCCGTAACGTGGCTTATCGCCACGGCTGCGTGGCCACCTTCGCCCCCAAGATCGAGGAGGGGGTGGCCGGCAACGGCCTGCATTTCCACTTGGCCTTGCTGAGAGACGGAATCAACGTCATGAGCGATGCCCAGGGCCAACATTCTCCGGAGGCACTACGACTCATCGGCGGCCTGTGCCGTTACGCAGCCGCGCTCACCGCCTTCGGAAATACCGTCTCCTCGGCCTACCTGCGCCTGGTGCCCAACCAGGAGGCACCTACCCGGGTTTGCTGGAGTGACTTGAATCGCTCGGCCATGATTCGGGTTCCCCTGGGCTGGTCCCGGGTGGATGACCTGGCTCGGAGGGTGAATCCCCAGCAGAAGGAACCCTACCGGCGTACCCGCAACCGCCAGACCGTTGAGTTGCGCAGTCCCGATGGCAGTGCCATGGTGCATCTGGTATTGGCCGGGATGGTCATGGCCGCCGACTGGGGGTTTCTGGACGACCAGGCGTTGGAACTGGCGGAGCGATTCTACGTGGAGGGTAATATCTTTGCCGACCGGCAATTGATGGAGCGCCTGCCGCAGCTGCCTTCGAGTTGCGTCGCTTCCAGTCGGGTGCTGATCGAGCAGCGGCAGTTGTTCGAGCGGGACGGGGTGTTCCCTCCCAGTGTCATCGAGTACGTGGCCCGTCACCTGGCGGCCCACCAGGACGAGGACATGAACCGTCGCCTGGCCGATCTGCCCGCCGACGATCGTCTTCACGAGACCCGCAAGATCATGCATAGTTGTTTGCACGAGCAGTGAGTTCGGCGGGGCGGGGCGCACGCCAGCGCGGCCGCGCTCCCCGGGGGATTCTGGAACCCCAGAATCTCCCGCCCGGGTTGACTTTTGCCGCCTCGCGGCCGAGTATTGGCTCATATGAAGCCGCACGTCACGAGCGGTGCGGGCGGCGCGATGGATGGCTTTCCTGTCCCGGGCCCGGGCCGAACTGGCGTGCTCAGAAAGTGAGAACATGGCGAAAAGGTCGTCCCTGCCGCTGTCGCTGCTGCTGCTGGCCCTGATGCCGGCCGCGGGCTGCGACGACGTGCGCTTCATAACCCGCCAGCCGCCGGGCACCCAGGTGGACATCTTCGAGCAGACCTCGGTGCCGGTGGTGGACGTGCTCTGGGTGGTGGACAACTCCGCCTCCATGGCCGAGGAGCAGCAGGCGCTGGCGGACAACTTCGGCGCCTTTTTCGACTACCTGCAGGATGCCGAGGCCGATTTCCACATCGGGGTGACCTCCACCGACATCTACAACCCCGACCACCAGGGCCGCCTGCTGGGCGACGAGCCGGTCATCGACAACGACACCCCGGATGCCGCGGCCGTGTTCGCGGCCAACGTCAACGTGGGCACCGAGGGCAAGGGCGACGAACAGGGCCTGGCCTGTGCCCTGCTGGCGCTGACGGAGCCGCTGCTGTCGGGCGACAACTTCGGTTTCCTGCGCGACCAGGCCTACCTGTTCATCATCTTCGTCTCCGACGAGGACGACCGCTCCTTCGGCCCCGAGGAGTACTACGTGCGCCGCTTCGAGCAGATCAAGGACATCGGCAACGACGGCATGGTCACCGTGGCCGCCGTGGTGGGCGACGTGCCCGAGGTGCCACCGGCCTGCCGGGAGCAGAAGCATGCCGAGCCCGGCCGGCGCTATGCCGAGGTGGCCGAGCAGAGCGGGGGGCTGGCGCTGTCCATCTGCGACGACGATTTCAGCGTCAACCTCGACGCCCTGGGCTTTTCCGCCGCCGGGCTGAAGCGCACCTTCACCCTCACCCAGGCTCCCGATCCGCGCACCATCGCCGTGTGGATCAAGACCACCTGTGCCACCGCGGCCATGCCGGGGGAGGCCTGCAGCGAAAGCTTCGACGACTGCGGGGGGGCCGCCGCCGATGTCTACGGGCGCGCCTGCGTGGTCAAGCAGTCGCTGCCCGACGGCTTCGTCTACGACGAGGAGGCCAACAGCATCCGCTTCTTCGGTTTGGCGCTGCCTCCCTTCGGGGCGGTGGTGCAGGTGGGCTACGTTCCGCTGGAGGAGGGGGGATGAGAGGATTCCTGGCCGGCCTGGCCGCCCTGGCCCTGCTGCCGGGTGCGGCCTGCAACGAGGACGTGCTCATCGAGACCCCGCCGGTGATGCAGCTGGGCATCGACACCCTGGAGTTCGGCGCCGTGGCGGTGGGACGGCAGGCCATCCAGGAGGTGGTGGTGCAGAATGCCGGTGCCGGTCCCCTGCGCCTGGGCCAGGTGGAGTTTTCCGGGGCGGGCGCCGCCGCCTTCGCTGCTTCCCTGCCGGAAGGTGACATTCCGCCCACCGGCCAGGGCCGGGTGGCGGTCAGCTTCGCTCCGCCGGACATCGGGCGCTTCTCGGCCGTCATGACCATCCAGGGCAACGATCCCCGCAGGCCCACCGCCGCGGTGGCGGTGGGTGGCGACGGCTACCGCCAGGGAGCCCTGCAGGTGGAGCCGGACAGGCTGGATTTCGGCCGGGTCGACGCCGGCAGCTCGGCCACCGGCACGGTGCTGGTCAGCAACGTCGGCAACGGCGACCTGCTGGTGACCGGCATATTCCTGTCCGCCGAGACCAGTCCCGACTTTCGCCTGCTTTCCTCCACCCAGCCCGGGGAGCTGCCCGGCGGCCGGAGCGTGAGCATCCGCCTGGCCTACAGTCCCGGCCTGGACAGCCTGCCCCCGGGGGCGGGCCGGCTGGTGGTGGAGGCGGCCGATCCCCTCAATCCCCGTCAAGAGGTGGCCCTGCTGGCCGAGCTCAACCGCGCCCCGGTGGCCGATGCCGGGCCCGACCAGCAGGTCGATCCCCTGGACACGGTGGTGCTGGACGGCACCGGCAGCCGCGATGACGACGGCGACCTGCCGCTGACCTTTTCCTGGAGCCTGACCCGGCGCCCGGAGGGATCGGCCAGCGAGTTGCAGGGTGTCGACTCCACCCAGCCGGTGCTGGTGCCGGACGTGGTCGGCCTGTACGAGGCCGAGCTGTGGGTGAGCGACGCCACCGGCCTGCGCAGCCTGCTGCCCGACCGGGTGCTGGTCACCGCCGTTCCCGCCGAGCGCCTGCTCGTCGAGCTGGTCTGGGATTCACCCATTGCCGACCTGGACCTGCACCTGGTGGCCCCGGGCGGCAGCCCCGGCAGCACCCTGGACTGCTTCTACGACAACCGCCGGCCCGACTGGGGCGCGGCGGGAGACGACAGCGACGATCCGCAGCTCAAGCGCGACGATTATTCCGGCTTCGGTCCCGAGGTGATCGGCTACGCCGATCCCATCGACGGCGTGTACCAGTTGCTGGTCGACTACTATGCCTCCCACACCCCCTCCGGGCGCGAGCCCACCACCGCCACCCTGCGGGTCTTCGTCGACGGCGTCCTGGCGGCGGAGATCTCCCGCCGCCTGGAGGAGCAGGGCAGCCGCTGGCTGGTGGCCACCCTGCAGTGGCCCGAGGGCATCGTGGTCGAGCAGGACGTGATGGAGTAGATCATGTCATGGAGGCTGCCACTGCCGTTTTTCCTTCCGGCCTTGCTGCTGGCCGCCTGCTCGGGGCAGGCGAGCAACGGCCAGCCGGACGGTGGTGACATTCTCTGTACCGGCCGGCTCGACTGTCCCGGGCGCCTGGGCTGCGTGGACGGGGTGTGCGGCCCCTGCGTGCGCGATCGCGACTGCCTCAGCAACGAGTTCTGTCACCCGCTCGACAATCTCTGTCATTCCTACGGTGGCGGCGAGTGCCGCATCAACGACGACTGCCCGCTGGGTGCCTTCTGCGTCCAGGGCTACTGCAAGGACGCCGGCGAGGTCACCCCCTGCACCGACAACTCCGCCTGCGCCGCCGGGCAGCGCTGCGATCCCCTCAACCTGGTGTGCGTGGACGACTACGGTTGCAACCGCGATGCCGACTGCGCCCCGGACGAGATCTGCGACCTGGCCAGCCAGCGCTGCCAGCGGGCCTGCACCGTGGAGACCCAGGAGGTCATCTGCGGTGCCGGCATGGTGTGCGACGAGAACGGGCGCTGCGTGGAATGCGTTCGTGACGACCAGTGCGGGGTGGGCTTGACCTGCAACCTGGAGACCAACCGCTGCCAGGGGGAAAACTCCTGCCTGACCTCCCGCGACTGCCTGCCGGGCACGGTGTGCAACCCGCAGACCAGCCAGTGCACCGCGCCGCCGCCGGCCTGCCTGTCCAGCGCCGATTGTGCCGAGGGGTTGGTGTGCGATCTGAGCAGCGGCCGGTGCCTGCCGGCCGAGTGCCAGCCCGACGTCTACGAGCCCAACGATGACAGCCAACAGGCGGCACCCCTGGGAGCCGGGCGGGTAAACGGCCTGACCCTGTGTGCCGGTGATCGCGACTGGTTCGCCATTACCCTGGCCCGCGGCGACCGGCTGCTGGTGATCGTGCAGACCGATTTCCTGGCGGCCGATCGTTTCCAGACGGTCCTGCTGGATCCTTCCGGCGGGGAAGTCATCCAGGAAGATCCCCTGCTCATCGATGCCACCGTCGGCGAGGACGCCGTCTACCTGCTGCGCACCCAGACCCTCGATCCGCAGGCCAGCTACGATCTCATCATCGCCGTCTCCCGCGGTGTTCCCTGTGACGACGACGATTTCGAGCCCAACGACGGCCTGGTGGAAGCTGCGGTCATCGGTACCGGGCACCACGACGACCTGGCCGTCTGCCCCCACGACGAGGACTGGTACGTGCTCGAGCGCCAGCCCGGGCAAACGCTGCAGGTGCAGCTCACCCACCCGGCCGCCGAGGGAGACCTGGATCTCGACCTCCTGGCCGGAAACGGGCAGACGCTGGTGGATCGCTCGGCCGGAGCCGGGGACGTGGAGGTGGTTCGGGCCCTGCCCGGTTCGGGCACGCGGTTCTTCATCAGGGTGTACGCCGCCCCGGAGACGCAGAACCGTTACCAACTCGATATCAGCCTGGAGCAGGAGTAGCCCATGAAGAAGATGGCGGCCTGCAAGATCGTCTGGATGGTGTTGCTGCTGGCCCCGGCCTGGCTGGGAGCCTGCTCGACGGCGCCCTCTGCTCCCGACGCCGGCGACGGCGGCGACGCCGATGCCGGGTTCGAACCCGGCGACGGGGGTGACCGGGAAATCGACGCCGACGGCGGGGGAGGGGAGGCCGACGAGCCCATCGTACTGCGCCTGGACGCGGTGCTGCCCTCGCGGGGCCCGGTGCAGGGGGGCACCTGGGTCAACATCATCGGCGCGGCCTTCGTGCGCGGAATCGACGACAGTCCCTTCGACGTTCGCGACGTCACCCAGGTGACATTCGGCGACAACCCGGCCCTGGACCTGGAGGTGGTGCGCGACGACATGATCAGCGTGCGCACTCCCGCCAACCCGGCGGGGGCGGTGGACGTGAGCGTGGAGAATCCCAACGGCCGGGTGGTGCTGCCGGGCGCCTTCGTCTACTACGACCAGGTCATCGCCGACGGCGTTTCCCCGCGCCACCTTTCCGCCCGGGGCGGCACCCCCATCGTCTTCAGCGGCAGCGGCCTCAGCGCCGACAGCATCCTGCTGGTGGGGGGGCGGCCCTGTTCGGCCCTGGCGGTGCCGGACAGTCATACCGTGAGCGGCCTGGCCCCGCCGGGCACGCCCGGCCAGGCGGACGTGGAGGTGGTCAACAGAAACGGCCGGGCCCTGCTGTACCGGGCCGTCACCTATCACCCGGCGCCCCGGCTGGAATCGTTGCAACCGGCCGCCGGCCCGGCCGCCGGGGGAACGGAAACCAGCGCCGGCGGGCAGGGTTTCGAGGCCGACAGCGTGCTGCACTTCGGCACCTCCGCCGCCAGCACCACCTTCGTGGACGCCGGTACCCTGCAGGCCACCACCCCGGCGGCGCCGGCGGGCCCGGTGGACGTGACCGTGCTCAATACCACCGAGCAACACACCCTGGCCGGTGGCTTCGTCTACCTGGACGAGCCCCAGGGAACGCTGCGCTTGCTGGGAGTGGCGCCGGCCGCGGGGCCGCTGGCAGGAGGTCTGACGGTGCTGCTGGCCGGCGAGGGGTTTGGCGGAGGCGTGGACCAGGTGCTGTTCGGCGCCACTGCGGCCGGCGGAGTCAGCGTGCTCGACGATCGCACCCTGCAGGCGCAGCTGCCGCCCGGGCAGGCGGCCGGCAGCGTGGACGTCAGCGTGCACACCCCGGGCGGACAGGTGACGGCGGTGGGAGCCTTCCGCTACTTCGTGCCCCTGCAGCTCGATGCCGTCGATCCGGCCGCGGGACCGGTGGCCGGCGGCAGTTCCTTCACCCTGACGGGCAGCGGCTTTCACCCGGGCATGGAGGTGTACTTCGGCGGGGTGGCGGTTGCCGACCTGCAGGTGATCGACGCCGGCCTGGCCCGGGGCAGCACCCCGGCCGGTCCTCCCGGCGCGGTGGACGTCGAGGCCCGCGACGCCGACAGCCGGGCCGTGCTGGAGGGGGCGTTTTCCTACGCCGCCGCTGCCGGGCTGGTGCGGGTGGAACCCGACAGCGGTGCCCAGGCCGGCGGTACCTACGTCACCGTCTACGGCTCCGGGTTCGCACCCGGGCTGCGGGTCTGGTTCGGCGAGCAGGAGGGCACGGTGGTGCAGGTGCCGGGCGACGGTTCCTTCACGGCGCGCACCCCGCCGGCGGAGCCGGGCGAGGTGACGGTGGCGGTGGAGACGGGTGGCGAACGGGTGGAGCTGCCGGCCGGGTTTTCTTACTTCGATCCCACCAATGACCGGGGTGGGGCCTCGGGAGGGGTGTTACAGGGCTCGTTCAACGTCACCGTCCTGGACGGCAGCTGGAGCCGCTACGGAGAGCCGGTGCCCGAGGCACGGGTGATTATCGAGCAGCCCGAGCTGGCCGCTTTCACCGATGCCCGGGGCCAGGTGACTTTCTCGGGCCCGGCCCTGGTCAAGGCCTTGACCGTCACCGTGGCCAAGGAGGGCTTCGAGGCGGTCACCGTGGTCGAGCTCAATGCCGCCAACTTGACCGTGTATCTCTATCCCAACGTACAGGAGCCCATAGACATCCAGCCCGGCCAGATGAAGGTGGCCGATCTTTCCGGGCGGGTGTTCGGCTTCAAGGACGTGCCCGGGCTGCCCGGCGGGCCCGATGTCAGCCTGCAGGCCCGGGTCAATCTCACCGCCTGGAGCCTGTACGCGGTGCCTCCCTACGGAGGCGAACCCCAGGGCCAGGTCATCGAGCAGGACGGCGGCGGCTATTCCTACACCCTGCGGCTGGGCAACTACTCGGTCTATGCCGTCTATGGAGCCTATGACGCCGTCGCCGATGAGTTCACCCCGGCCTTGCTGGGGGTGCGGCGCAGCGTTACCCTGATGAACGAGGAGCCGTTGACGGACCAGGACATCATCCTCTCCACCCCGCTCGATCAGACCGTTCCCGTACACCTGGTGGAACCGCCCCTGGCGGCGGGCGAACAGCCGGCCAGCTACTCGGTGTACGCCTCGCTCGACCTGGGTTACGACGGCATCATCTACCTGGGCAGTGACCGCAGCTCCGGCACCGAGATGCTGCTGCGCCACCTGCCCCGGGCCGCCGGGCAGTCGTTTCTGCTGGTGGGGCTGGCCAGCATCGGCGGTTCCTATCCACTGTCCTACGTTTACCGGCGCCAGGAGGGTGACCTGAGCGAGGGCATCGACGTGGGACCCTTCCTGGGATTCGTGACCATCGACAGTCCCGCCAGCGGCGGGGAACTCGAACAGGGCCGCCTGAGCTGGCACTGCGACGGGCCGGACCCGTCCCTGGCCATGGTGCTGATAGAGACCAGCGATCTCATGCCCTCGGTGCTGTGGCGGGTCATCCTCCCCGGCGACATCGGCCAGGTGCAACTGCCCCCGGAAGTGCTGGAGATGCTGCCCCGCGGCGAGACCTTGCTGCTGCTCATCTACACCGCCAACTCGCCGCGCTTCCGCTTCGATCGCTTCAACTACTCCCAGCTCGGCTCCAGCCGTTGGACGGCCTACTCGGTGCAGTACGCCACCTTTACGGTGCCCTGACGGGGAAGAACGGAAAGTGCATGGGTAGGGCCTTGCCAGCGTTGTTGCTCCTGCTTCTGGCCAGCGGCTGCCAGCAGGGTGAACGACTGCGTTCCTTCTGCGGCGACGACGCCGATTGCCCGCCGGGCTTCCGCTGCGAGCAGGGCACCGGGCTGTGCGTATGCGCCGGCGACGAGGTGTGCCCGCCCGGCTACGTGTGCGCGCCCGACGGCCGTTGCCGCAAGCGTGTCGGCTGCGACAGCAACCTGGACTGCCCCGAGGGTACCTTCTGCGACTCGCAGAGCGGCACCTGCATCGAGGCCGGCAAGTGCACCAGCGACAAGCAGTGCCCGCCCGGGCAGATCTGCACCGAGATGTTCCGCTGCTCCCCCGGCTGCCGCGACAGCGGCGACTGCCCGCTGGGCTGGTTCTGCCGCGACGGCCAGTGCCGCCAGGGTGGTTGCGACTCCACCCGCGACTGCGCCGTGGGACAGCTATGCGACCGGCAAGCCGATGCCTGCGTCACCGCGGAGGGTCGCTACTGCACCCCTTGCCAGCCCACCAGCCCGGCCAGTCCCTTTCCCTGCGGGGAGGGGCCCAACTTCTGCGTGATGACCAACAACGATCCCAGCCTGGAGCCTTTCTGCGGGGTGGATTGCGACGCCGGCCAGGAGTGCCCCAACGGCTTTTCCTGCAACCTCATCCTGGTGGCCCCCGGGGGCTCCTGCCGCTCCGACGAGGAGTGCAGCTCGGGACAGTGCCATATCAACGAGGGCGACGAGGTGGGCTTTTGCCTGTGCGCCGCCGACAGTGACTGTCCCAGCGACGCCTGCGACGATTTCACCGGCTACTGCCGCATCACCCGCCGGCCCTGCCTGCCCGGCGGCAACGACTGCGATCGGCCCATCTACTGCATCGACGGGCTGTGCCTGATCGGGCGCAATTGCACCCCCATCGAAGGGCTGGATTGCGCCGACCTGGGGTACTGAACCCCAACGTTGCAAAAAGCAACGTTGGGGTTTAAAGATGAACCAGTGCCGGTAAGGAAACCTGGAACATGCTTCGCAAACTGCAGAAATCACAAAAAGTTAATTTCCGGGCCGTTACGCGCAGCGCTGTCGGGGCCCGCCAATTCAACCTGCAAAACTTCAACCCTGCAGTTGCTTATGCAACTGCAGGGTGAAAGCATGCTGCCGAAACCTTCATACTGGCTGTCCGCTCTGTTCGGCGCGCTGTTGTTGCTGGTGGGCGGTTCCTGCGGCGAGCAGGGAGGACTGCGGGCCTTTTGCCGGGCCGATGCCGACTGTCCCCCGGGATTTCGTTGCCAGCAGGACACCGGCCTGTGCGTGTGTGCCGGCGACGAGGTCTGTCCCCCGGGTTACATCTGCAGTCCCGACGGCCGTTGCCGCAAGCGCGTCGGCTGCGACAGCAACCTGGATTGCCCCGAGGGTACCTTCTGCGACTCGAACAGCGGCACCTGCATCGAGGCCGGCAAGTGCACCAGCGACAAGCAGTGCCCGCCCGGGCAGATCTGCACGGAGATGTTCCGCTGCTCCCCCGGCTGTCGCGACAGCGGCGATTGCCCCCTGGGAGAGGTGTGCATCGAGGGCAAGTGCCGGGAGGGATTCTGCGAGGACCGCAGCTGGTGCGGCTGGGGACAACTGTGCGACCAGCAGAGCCGAACCTGCTACGATGACACCCGCGGGCCCTACTGCGCCTACTGCCGTTCGGCCACCATCTACGAACCCCACCAGTGCGGTGCCGGGCCCAACTTCTGCCTGGTCAAGGGCGGCGATCTCACCCTGCCTCCTTACTGCGGGGTCGATTGCAGCCAGGGACAGCCCTGCCCCAACGGCTACGATTGCTTCTCGGTACGCATCGTCTACACCAGGGACAACTGTCGCAACGACGACGAGTGCTCCTCCGGCAAGTGCTTCATCAAGGAAGGCGACGAGCTGGGCTTCTGCCTGTGCTCGGCCGACGAGCAATGCCCGCAGGATTCCTGCGACGACACCACCATGGAGTGCCGCATCACCCGCCGGCCCTGTACGCCCGGTGGCAACGAGTGTGACCGCACCATATATTGTATCGACGGATTCTGCCACATAGGGTACAATTGCAAGCCGGTCGAGGGACTACGTTGCGAAGACTTGCTGAACGCTCCAGGATCCTGAAGTGGTGGTTGGCGGCGCTGTGGCTGCTGGCGATGCCGGTCCTGGCCCCGGCCGCCAGCCCGCAGCAGGTGCGCAAGCTGGTCAAGGCGCTGGGCAGCAAGAGCTTCAAGGTACGCCTGCAGGCAGCCATTCTCATCGGCAAGAAGAAGATCACCCGTGCGGCCGGAGCCCTGCGCCGGGCACTCGGCGACGAGCACGACGCCGTGCGGGCGGCGGCGGCGTTATCGCTGGGCAAGCTGGGCGACCAGCAGGCCCGGCCCGGGGTGGTGCGCCTGCTGGGGGAAGAAAACAGCCTGCTGGTGCGTTCCGCGGAGAAGTCGCTGCTGTTGCTGGACCGTGCTCGCGGCGAACCGGCCTACCTGGTGGCACTGGCCAAGCCCATAGCCAAGGGCGCCCCGGCCCGGCTGGGAGCGCGTCTGGATCGCCTGCTGCGCCGCCAGCTGGCCAGGACTGGAGGACTGGTGCTGTCCGCCGGCGAGGAACGGGTGCTTTCCGGCCGGCGACTGTCCGAGCACCTGGGCCGGCGCCGGCTCACGGGAATGATGTTGCAGCCGCGTATCGCCGAGTACTCGCGGCGCGAGCAGGAAGGCAACACGGTCGTGGAGGGCAAGATCGATGTGCTGGTGTACACCCTGGTACGCCGGCGCATGGAGTTTTCCGCTTCCGGCGAGGCCAACGCCTGGCTGGAGGGCACCGACCTGGGCGCGGACGAGGTGGCCGAACTGGAAACGGCGGTGTTGCAGAGCGCCGCCACGGCGGCCGTGGAACAGGTGGTGGAATACTTGAGTTCGCGGCAGCCGTAGGCTGGCCGGGAAAGGCGGGTGATCATGAGCCAAGGCAAACCCAAGCGGAGGATTCGCAACTTCCTGCTGGATGCGCGCTTCCAGCTCAAGTACACCCTGGCCGTGGTGATAATTTCCAGTGCCATTTCCGCCGGACTGGGAGTGCTGCTCTACCAGGCTCACCGGGAAAGCTCGCAGGTGGCCTCGCTGGATGATCCCGACCTGGATGGCGCCCTGCGCCAGGAACTGCTCCAGGAGGATCGCCGGGTGCTGGTCTACCTGGTGGCCTTCCTGGGCGGCCTGGTGCTGTGCCTGACCGGCCTGGGAATCGTTGCCACCCACAAGATAGCCGGCCCGGCCTACGCCATGAAACGCAAGCTGGGCGATATCGCCGACGGTCACCTGCCGGTAATCCGCGCCCTGCGTCGTGGCGACGAACTCAAGGAGGTGGCCGACGAGTTGCGTCGCATGGCCCAGGCGCTGCGCCAGCGGGAGGAAGCGGAGCTGGCGCAGTTGCAGAAAGTGGTAGCGATCCTGCGCGGCCAGCCTCCGGGCAACGAGGCCGCCCTGGCCGAGCTGGAACGGTTGCTGCGCGAGAAGAAGTCCCGCCTGGGAGACGAGGGCGGTGGTTGACACCTGGTAAAAAATTTGCCCTGGAGGCTTCTTTACCGTTAATCTGGCCGCATGTTGGCCAAGGAAAGCACTGGCAAGCAGGGTGCCGCGGAGAGTTCGGCGGGCAGCAAGCAGAAGGCGGACAGCGGGGCCGGCGAGGGCAAGAAACCCGCCCGCGAAAAAACCACCCGGGACAAGGCCGCGGGCAAGGCGGCGGAGAAGAATTTCTTGTCGGAGAGCCTGCTGCTGGGCCGGCGCCTGGGAGTCGACTTCATCCTGCTGGTATCGGCCCGCTTGCCGGCTTTCGAGGCCCTGACGGCGCGTGGTCTGCGCAAGAAGGTCATCGTGGCCACGCCGTCTGAAAAGAACGCTGCCCTGTGCGAGCAGAAGGGGCTGCAGGCCATCATCATTCCCGCCTATGCCTTCGACCGCTTCGAGAAGGTCAAGGTGGCCCTGGCCGCCGGGGTTTCTTCCGGCCTGCTGCTCAAGGGCATGCAGGTTCTCTGCATCACCGGCCAGTCCCACGGCCAGCACCTGGATACCTGCTTGCTGGCCAAGATCGGCGAGCATTCCGAGGAGCACGCCGTGCTGGGAATGCTGCACTCGGGAACCGAGATCTCCTCGCAGGTGCTGGAGGCGGTGCTCAGCCTGGCCTTGAGCGTGGGCTACGAGGGGTTCGAGGGTTCCCCGGTGGGTACCATCTTCGTGGTGGGCGATGCCACGGCGGTGCTGGAGAAATCCAAGCAGCTTACCCTCAACCCCTTCCAGGGCTACTCCGAGGACGAGAAGAACATCCTCAATCCCAAGGTGCGCGACGCCATCAAGAACTTCTGCATCCTGGACGGTGCCTTCGTCATCCGCGAAGACGGCGTGGTGCTGGCCGCCGGCCGTTACCTGCGGGCGCCCGAGGACCTGGAGCTCGACCTGCCCCTGGGGCTGGGCACCCGCCACGCCGCGGCCATGGCCATTACCAAGGTGTCGAAGTCGATAGCCTTCGTCATCTCCAAGACCACCGGCTCGGTGCGCGTCTACAAGAACGGCGAGCTGGCCGCCGAGCTGCGCCAGGCCCACCGGCGCACTTGAAAGTAACCGGATAGCCTACCAGGCCGATGAAACCGGGTCCGGCCGGAAATCAGCGGATGGCCGCCGGATCGGCGATCAGGAAGCCCAGGATGACGGCTATGGCCAGGGGACAGACGTAGCGCAACAGGAACGACCACACCTTGCCCAGGGCCCCGAAGTTGGGGCAGCCCTGCTCGATTTCCTCCCGGGCCCGGCGCGAACCCCACACCCAGCCCACCACCAGGCTGATGAGCAATGCCCCGAAGGTGAGCGACAGCTTGCCGAAGATGGTATCCATGAGATCCAGGTATCCCATGGCCCGGCCGCGCACCGTCACCAGGTGGCTGAGCCAGCCCACGGCGCCGAAGCTCAGGGCCGAGGGCACTCCCACCAGGAAGGCCGCGCCGCCCACCACCGTCACCGCCCGGCGCCGGCTCCAGCCGCGCTCGTCGACGAAGTAGGCCGTCACCACCTCCACCAGCGACACCGAGGAGGTGAGCGCGGCGATGCTGAGCAGCAGGAAGAACAGGGTGCCGAAGATGATGCCCCCGGCCGGCTGCCAGGGCAGCTCGGAGAAGACCTTGGGCAGGACGGCGAAGATCAGCCCGGCCCCGCCCTGATCCACCCCCGGCTGGATGCCGGCGGCACCCAGGGCCGGCAGCACGATGAGCCCGGCCAGAAAGGCAATCATGGTATCTGCCCCCACCACCCAGGCTCCCGAGGTGGCCAGGTTGTCCTTCTTCGACAGGTAGCTGCCGTAGGTGATCATGGCTCCCATTCCCAGGCTCAGGGAGAAAAAGGCCTGGCCCAGGCCGGCCACGATGACCTTGAGGTCGAGCTTGGAAAAGTCGGGGTTCAGGTAGAAGTTCAGGCCGGCCTCGGCCCCGGGCAGGGTGACCGAGCGCAGCATCAGCAGCACCAGCAGCACCAGCAGCACCGGCATGAGGATCTTCGACCAGCGTTCGATGCCGGCGCGCACGCCGCCCACCACCACGGCCACGCTCAGGGTCATGAACAGCAGGTGCAGTCCCACCTGCAGCCAGCCGGAAGAGACGAAGGAGCCGAACTGTTCCTTGACCTGTTCGGGAGTGATTCCTTCGAGGAAGGCGTGGGACGCCGTCTTCACCACGTAGCCCAGGGTCCAGCCGGCCACCACGCTGTAGTAAGAGAGGATGAACAGGCCGGTGGTTACTCCCAGGGCGCCCACCAGCCACCAGGCTCCCCGGGGCAAGGCCTTGCGGAAGGCGCCCACGGGGTTGCGCTGGGTATGGCGGCCGATGGTCAGTTCGGCCAGCATCACCGGGTAGCCGATGAACACCACGCACACCAGGTATACCAGCAGGAAGGCGCAGCCGCCGTTGTTGGCCGCCTCGATGGGAAAGCGCCAGATGTTGCCCAGGCCGATGGCCGAACCGGCCGCCGCCAGGACGAACCCGAGCTTGGAACCCCACTGACCCCTGCCGCTGCCGGATGGAGTTGCTGTCGCCGCCATCGTCTTCTCCCTCGCCAATGCTCCTGTTCTTGTTCCCGGGGTCGGTTAACGAATGATGTCAGGGAATGTCGAGATTGCACCTGACCTGGTAGGTGCCGTCGGCGGCCACCGTGGCCGGGGCCGGGTCGCAGACGGGGTAGGTGCCCTGCTCCATCACCGCTGCCTGCACCAGCAACCTCACCTGGGCCCCGGCCGCCGGCTGCCCCTGGCTGTCGAGCAGCTTGCCCGAGAAGGTCACCTGCCGGCCCTGGCCCAGGTCGATGTCGTTTACCAGGTCGCTGTCGCGCAGGAACAGGTCGGGGTCTTCGTAGCGCAGGGCGCCGGCCGCAAAGGCCGCCGCGTCGGGTTCGACCACCACCCGGTAATGCTTGCCGGAGCGCAGCACGGCCTGGTAGAGGCCACCGGTGGCCGTGGTGGCGTTCACCTCGAGCAGCGGCAGGTCGTTGCGGGTGATGGTCAGCTGGCAACCGGCGGCGCCGGCGGCCCCGGCAACCGTCACCGCGCCGGTCAGGTGCACGCCGTCGCGTACCGGGTGGCCGAGCACATCGGCGTCCTGGGGATCGACGTTCTGGTAGAGTATCTGCAGGGGAAAGTCCTGGCCCGCCGCCGGGGTGCCCAGCAGGTCGTAGCTGAAGCCCGCCGGCAGGGGAATGACGAACATGCCGGCGGCGTTGGGCGGCCCGGTGGTTACCCCCCGGTGGGCCAGCCGGCCGCTGTAGCTGCCGCTGCGGAACACCGCCCACACCGTCCAGCCGTTGAGATCCACCGGGCCGTCTTCGAAGATGGGCCCGCCGCCCAGGTCGTCGGTGGCGGGCATGTCGATGGTGCGGGTGGTGCCGGAAGAAAGCTGCACGTTGTCGTGGGTGACCCGGCCGTCCGGGGCGGTAACCGTCAGCACGTAGGAGCCCGCCGGCAGGGTGAACTCGAAGGCCCCCTGGGCGTCGCTGCTGGTTGCCGGCGGCAGGCAGGCGGGCTCCGACCCGTGAACCTCGACGCCGGCGCCCGCCAGGGCTCCACCGTCCCGCACCAGGCCGCTGAGCCGCAGGCCCGCGACGGCATTGGCGTCGGGCAGCAGCGGTCCGCTGTCGGCCGGGGGGGTGAGCGGGCCCAGGCACTGGTGGGCGGGTGTGCCGCCGCGCCCGCTGGGGGCCACCACCAGGGTGAAATGATAGCCCGAAAAATCACGTTGGTCCTCGTCCTGGCCCGGATCGGCGGCATGGTCGCCGTCTCCCGCCGGCGAGTCGCCCGCGCCGCCGTCGTCGCCCGGGCCGCCGTCCGGCTCCTCGGCATAGGGCTGGCAGACGCCGTCGCGGCATTCCTGTCCGATGGGACACTCCAGCGAGCTGGTGCAGGGTTTGGGGCCTTCGTCGGCGGGAAGCTGGCAGTTGCCGCCCACGCACTGTTGCCCGGTGGGGCAGTCGTCGTCACGGGTGCAGCGTACGCTGGTGCCGCCCCCGGAGCTGCAGGAAGCCAGGACCACGGCGGCTGCCAGGGCCGGTGCGAGCAGTCTGGTTAATGGTAGCTGGGACATGGGCTCCTCCACGCGTGGCTGTCTATCACTACCGGCCCACCGGCTTGAGAACCTCGTTTATCTGGTGCAAGGCGAAGCGATGGTCCTCCTCGTCGAGCGCGGCCACGCAGGTCTCGGGTACGATGACTCGCAGGCCCCGTTGCAGGGCGTCCACCGCGGTGTAGAGCACGCCGATGTTGGTGAGCACGCCGCAGATGAGCACCTCTTCGATCTCCAGCTCGTTGAGCAGCTGGTCGAGCCGGGTGCGGAAGAATCCCGAGTAGCCGGCCTTTTCCACCAGGTGATCTCCCGCCCGGGGGACCAGCTCGTCGATCACCCGGGCTCCGGGGGTGCCCCGGACGGCGTGCGCCGGCCAGTACTCGAATTCCGGGTCGTCGGGCTGGTGGCTGTCGCACAGGTAGATGATGGGCCGGCCCTTCTCGCGGGCGTAGCGGATCTCGCCGGCTATGTGGTCGATTATTCCCCGGGCGGCGGGAACCTCCAGCGGGGCTCCTTCCAGCACGAAGTCGTTGAGCATGTCGACTACCAGCAGCGCCTTGTAGCTTTTTTCCACCATGGCCAAACCTCGATCCCGCCCCGGCCGCGGCCGGGCTGCAGGCTACAGGCCGATGTCGCCGCCCAGCGGGCGCATGGCCTCGACGGCGATCTCCAGAAACTCGCCCAGTTCCAGACCCAGCAGCTCGCACTCGCGGATGATCTCGCGGTTCACCCCGGCGGCGAAGCGGGGTTCCTTCATGCGCTTGCGCACCGACTTGACCTTGAGATCGGCAATTTTCTTCGCAGGCAGCACCAGCACCGCCGCCACCACCAGCCCGGTGGTGGTCTCCCCGGCGGCCAGGGCGTGGTCCAACTCCGTGCTGCGCTCCAGGCCCAGTCCCTCGGCGTTGTGGCGGCGGATGGCCTCGACCGCCTCGGCCGGCAGCCGCTCTTGCAGCCAGCCGGCGGCCACGGCGGCGTGACGGTGCATGTCGTTGTCGACCTCCTCCAGGTCGATGTCGTGCAGCAGGCCGGTGAGACCCCACAGGTTCTCGTCGCGGCCTAGGCGCCGCGCCAGCGCCCGCATGACCGCCTCCGTGGCCAGCATGTGCCGGCGCAGGTTGACGTTCTGCACCTTCTCCTGCACCAGCCGCCAGGCCTGCTCGCGCTCGATCATCGCTGCCTCGCTTGCCCTGCTGTTCGCCTGCCTATTGCTCTATCACAGGTCGCCGCCGGGAATCAATCCGGCCACCGCCACCCCGCGGTGGT
>Ga0190359_1000338_pt1 | contig 32836 bp, 25 predicted proteins | sample 48721823_MG_FD_161269 | JGI IMG/M metagenome (GOLD analysis project Ga0190359, IMG submission 161269) | Hydrothermal vent microbial mat bacterial communities from Southern Trench, Guaymas Basin, Mexico - 4872-18-2-3_MG | ecosystem: Environmental > Aquatic > Marine > Hydrothermal vents >... | reverse complement strand
TGAGTATTAAGCTCAAAATCATCACATTAATAAAAACTTAGTTCCAAAGTTGAATTTTCTGTAAATTGTTGTAATTATAGCCATTAGCTGTATTTTTCTGAGTTTTTATGAATAATCCAAGTTAGAGGTGAGTACAAAGTTAAATACGAGAATTTGGTTTTAAAAATTTACGTAACTATTAAATCAATTAAACGTAATATGTGTATATGTAAATTATAAAGTGCATCCTGAGTAGAACAATTAGTATAATATATTTGATGGAAATGATTTTTGCAAAATTCTTCATTCCTGTTGAAATCAGGGGGAAAATATTCAGAGTATCGCTGTAATTGCCGGTTAGTCTTGTGGTTTAAAAATATTATTTTTTCAATTAAGGAGGCTGATGATATGAAAAAAATATTATGTATTTTAATTATTTTTTTAATTGTTTGTCATGTTTTCGCCCATGTTAAATTACAACAGGTAAAAGTAGTAAACAATTTAAAAGCGCCAAAGGAGGGTTCCGGTCAGTATCTTTTAAAAGAAGAACTGTCAATCGGAGAAAATGGTGATGATAATAATCACTACTTTTCTAAAATATCTGCATTATATGTTGATAGTCATGAGAATATATACCTGATTGAAGGGAATGAAAGGCAGGTAAGAGTTTTTGATAAAAGCGGAAAATTTTTAAGAAAATTCGGAAGAAAAGGACGCGGACCCGGTGAATGGATTTATCCGACTTATGTTTATGTCAAAGATAGTGTGATATATGTCGTTGATGGTGGTAACATTAAAATATCCCGATATGATCTTAACGGAAGATTTCTTACAGATTTGAGAGTGGATGTTGGTGCAATACCAGGAGCGATCTTTATTGATACTGCAGGGGATTATATAATTTTTTGTATAAAAATTACAGTTAATGGAGACAGGTGTAAGATCGTTAAAATTAATACTGAGGGTGAAGTAATATCTGAGTCGGAAAGCATGCCATGGCAAAAAAGAGAATTTGTTTCTACAGATAAAGGAACAGTTGGAATACCGTCTCCGTTTGCACCTTCCGGATATATTAGCTATAATGAAAATACTGATTGTATATACTATGGTTTTTCCGATAAATATGCAATCAGTGTCTTTGATGTTGATTTCAACAAGATTATGATAATCAAAAAACATAGCCCTTATGTTAAAATCTCAGGTAGCGATAAGAGTGGTTATATTAATTCTTATATGGAAAAGGGCAGGTCAAAACATAAAGAAGAATTCTATAAATGGAGAAAGAGATATATAAAATTCCCCTCAAATCATCCGTTTTTTGACGGGATATGGGTTAATGATAAAGAATATTTATTGGTTAAGAGGATAACAAGTGATAAAAAAGTTCATTTAGATGTTTTTAATAAAGATGGTATTTATATAAGAGAGATAATATTGTCACCTCCGGACGATGATATAGTTTTTGAAAGTCTTTTTAATAAATATACATTTTTTATTAATAATTCTATTTATTCCATAGTGGAAGATAAAGAGGGGGCTATGTCTTTTAAAAAATATGCCTTAATTCAGAAATATTAGTATGTTTTGAGATGATAAAAATATTTTCAGGTATCTTAATATCAGAAAGATCAGTTTTTTTAAAAGAGCAAACAAGAAAAAGGGCTTCATAGTATCTGATATAATAATTGATTATAACAGGAGTATCAAAAAGATCAAATGAAAAAAAGTAATTTTAAAGAAACAATAGTATTTTTGTTAACAGTCAGTTTACTGTGTATTTTCACATGCAGCAGAAATAAACCCCAGCCCAAAGCTGACCGGTTATCAAAGTTTGCGTTGTCCGTGCAGAGAAAGGAGATTATTCGTAAAATAAATGATTTAAAAGAAATGTTGTCTGTTAGAGATACAGTCCGGTTAGAGACCAGCAAAGAATCTCTTATCGGTTATATTACCAAAGCCTGTAAACATCCGAAAGGATATTTGATATTGGATTCTCAGGTAGCGAAGAAGGTTTATCTGTTCGATAAGCACGGTAAATTTATTTCTGTTTTGGGCGGTATTGGCAGAGGCCCGTCGGAATACACGGATCCGAAGGATATTGCAGTGTCTCCGCAGGGAGATTGTTATGTGCTTGATTCCAGGCAAAGAAAGATAGTTGTGTATGATGTTGATTGTAATTATAAAAAGCTAATAAGATTGCACGACTTAAATATATATCCCTCCGGATTTTCAATAATTAAGAAAGAAACTGCCGTGTTTTACAATCTTCATCCTGATTTTGGCAGGAATGTAAATAATGATAAAATAATTATTGCAGATGTAAGCGGAGGAAAATGTAAAGTATTAAACCATTTTGGGAAGCAGGAGACATTGCTTAAAAAGCTGTTTTATGATATGGGAAGTTATCATGTTACTGAAAACGGAATAGTGTGGATTGCAAATGTTTTTGATCTCGGGATAAACATTTTTAATATTAACGGAGAATTATTAAAAGAAGAGACAGGGCATATTAAATTAACCCCAAAGCCGCATATTAATCCGGAAGCAATGGGAAGATTCAACAGACCGTCGGAATCATTAGATACATATTACAGTTTAACAGGTTTAAGAAATATGGCGTACTTAGATTCGCTTGTAATAGCGTATTACGGAAATACAAATCGTCATGAGTATTATTGTATGATTTTTGATTATACAGGTGAACCGCTGCTACCTGGAGTAATAACTACTGAAAACATGATCCCCGGGCTGATTGTCGGGTTTAATCATAATGAATTATATTGCAGTGTTGTTTCGGAACAATCGGGAAAAACATTTGCAAATACACCCAATCCGTTTTTAGTTGTTTATAATTTAAAACCGGATATCGAATAAATATTTATTGATTTCAGCTTGTCAATAATCGGTGATTTTAAAATCTTAATTCAAACTCTGAATCTGGCAGAGAGTTTTCAGGAAACTTGAGTTGTCCGGAAATATAAAAAGAGAATTACAGGGAGAACAAACAAGGACAGCACGATTCTCTCTGTTCACATTCAAATCGGGGGTATAGTAAAATCAAAAACTCTTATCCGGAATTATCATAATTTGAACAAAGTGACGTAACTATCTTAAATTTCTGTTGATTATTTCAATTACGACCGTTATTTTATCCTTTACTATGACATTCAATAAAACTTTACAAAAGTGCATCCGCGAACGGAAATCACTTGTTTGTGTAGGGCTTGATGTTGTTCCTGACAGATTCCCTGCAAAACTCAGAAATGAAAAAGACCCTGTATTTACATTCAACAAAGCGATAATAGATGCAACATGTGATTATGTTGCAGCGTATAAGCCTAATCTTGCGTTTTATGAAGCTTTGGGTACTTACGGCCTTGAGGCTCTGCAAAAAACCGTTGAATATCTCCCTGAAGGAATAATCAAGATCGGTGATGCAAAACGGGGAGATATCGGCTCAACTGCGGAAAAGTATGCACAGGCCCTCTTTTCCATGGGATTTGATGCTGTTACAGTTAATCCCTATCTTGGTTTGGATTCGGTTTCGCCGTTTATCAATGATCCTGAAAAGGGAGTCTTTGTCCTGTGCCTGACTTCAAATCCCAGTTCAAAGGATTTTCAGTATATTACTTACAAGAGCATGGAATTATACAAAATTGTTGCTGAAAAAGCAGCGGAGTGGAATAAAAACGGTAATATCGGACTTGTAGTGGGAGCCACCCATCCCGAGGAGCTGGCTGCTGTGCGGTCAATTGCAAATGACCTTCCGTTTCTTATTCCGGGCATTGGAGCACAGGGCGGAGATCTTGAAGCGTCTGTAAAAGCAGGAGCCGGTAAAACCGGAGATCTTGCTGTGATAAATTCCTCAAGAGGAATTATCTACGCTTCAAAAGAAGATGATTTTGCCGAGGCAGCAGGCGTTGCAGCAAAAAAACTGAGAGATGATATTAACAGAGTGCGCGGATTATAATCGGGATGTTTCCTGAACGGGTAATCCTCAATTATCTGTCAGCGGTTTATTATGCAGATAATTGTTTTTTAAATAAAAATTAATTAATTGTTTAACATAACCCGGGGACTGATTATGGATATAAAAGACCGTGATTCGATTATCAGAGTATTTAAAGAGACAGGTGCACTTCTTGAAGGACATTTTTTTTTGACTTCAGGTCTGCACAGCAATATATATTTTCAATGTGCAAAAGTATTCCAGTACCCCTGGCACAGTACGGGTTTGTGCCGGGGAATTGCTGAAAATTACAAAAATACAGATATAGACGTTGTTGTATCTCCTGCTGTAGGCGGAATTGTTGTGGGGCAGGAAGTTGCAAGACAGCTCAATGTCCGTTCCATATTTACAGAAAGAGTTGACGGTAAAATGACCCTTCGAAGAGGGTTCGAGCTTAAAGAGGGTGAAAAGGTTCTTGTTGTTGAGGATGTTACAACAACAGGCGGCTCTGTAAAAGAAGTCATAGAAATTGTAAAACAGAGAGGTGCTGATCTTATGGGAGTAGGTGCTGTTGTTGACAGAAGCGGCGGCACAGTGGATTTCGGAGTGCCCTATTTTTCTCTTGTAACAATGAAGGTGGAAAATTATGAGCCTGACCAATGCCCCATGTGCAGGCAGGGCTCAAAACCCGTAAAACCGGGCAGCAGAGGTTTGAAGTAGAATTAACCGTATGATACTTGTTTTATATATTGCCGAAGTACTGATTTCCATAATTCTTTTATGGAAAGGATCGGACATACTTGTTGAAAGTTCCGTTAAAATTGCCACGTATTTCGGCGTTTCGCAGTTGATTATCGGGCTGACAATTGTTGCTCTCGGAACATCCGCTCCTGAATTTACAGTTACAATCGGAGCAGCAATTACAGGGCAGTCGGATATTTCCGTGTCCAATGTTATAGGATCAAATATTTTTAATCTTGGATTTATCCTCGGCAGTATTGCTTTAATCCGTTCGGTCAAGAGTTCAAGAAAACTTGTTTTGCGGGACGGTACAATACTAATTGCTTCAACACTGGTCGTTCTTTTAATGATCTGGAATACTCATCTCGGGCGTGCAGAGGGGATTCTGCTTTTTTCCGGGCTTATTGTCTATAATATATTTCTTATCAGAGAAAAAAAAGAAGACGACTGGAGATCCAGAAGAGGTACCCTTCGTTTTTTAGATGTGGCGGGTCTGGTATTGGGGCTTGCAGTTATAATTGCAGGCGGATATTTACTGCGGACAGGCAGTGTAGGAATTGCACGCATGGCAGGTCTATCCGAATGGGTTATAGGTGCTACTGTTGTTGCAGCAGGAACATCTGCACCTGAGTTTGTGACTTCTTTGGTTGCAACTTTAAAAGGACATCATGGTCTGTCAGCCGGTAATCTTATTGGGAGTTGTATTTATAATTTTATGGGTGTGCTGGGTATAGCTGTAATTTTGCGCCCAATGGCTATTGAATCAAGCGCCCGCAGTACAATGCTAATGACACTGGGAATAATTGTATTTGCTGTTGTTCTTCTTGCTACGCGAAAAAAGCTGACAAAAGCAGAAGGTGCTATTCTTTTTATTTTAAGCCTGATTATCTGGATTGTTGAATTTATGTAGAATTTTTCTTTGTTATCTCTTTTTCAAGTTTATCAATTTTTTTAATCAATACTCTTTCATCGTGTTCTGACAACGGCTTGTCGTTTTTAGTAAGTCTGCAGATAAGAATATCTCTGCCTGATTTTTCCAGGCGGCTTAAAGTGGTTTCATAAGGTTCTAGAATATCAATAATATATTTAAGAAGATTAAATTGGTGTTTGTATGCAATACATAAAAGTGTGGCAGAAGGGATAAAATCTCCGGACGGGGAGATTGTTCCGGTTTTATGAATTATTCTGAGAATGAGCCTGGGGTCCTGATTAATTATATCGAGCATTTCCAGAATGATTTTTATATGGTCTGCGATTTCATCGCCGGAAGCGCTGATCCTGTAAAAGTCTTCTATGCTGTAGTAAAGTTCCCTTATAATGTTTTTGTTTACACCCTTTAATTTCTCACGGATAGCTCTGAGTTTTGCAGAATCCAATGTGCGCATGCCTGCATCAAAATCTCTGAAATTACCTATAGATTGCTGGAGTTTTTCCCTTATGGTTTCATAAATTGTTTCGGTGTTTTCAATTGCAGTCAGATGAACTCTCATGTCAATGATAAACACCCTTGTATTACCGAATTTCTTCGGCGGTTTTACAGAGTGGATATGAAAACTGGGAACTTCTTCCAGTTTATTTACTGTCTTGGAAATTACGCCTTGTCCAAGCGACTGATTTGAGGGAATTACCACAATTATTTTGAAATCTATGAAAATATCCGTTGCCTGGCTTACGCTTTGATAAACCTGAGTTGTTTTTGACTGTTCCGCTTCTCTGACAAGCAATGGAATAATAGCTCTTGCATACTGTTCAAACCCGCCTATTGACTCAATCCACTGGGCTCTGTCCCGTTTTTTGGTCAGAACGAGTTTGGAAAAAGCTTGCTTAAGTCTGCTTTGTTCCAGCTCTGAAAGGGCATTTCCTGTAGAGTCAACAAACTCAATTCTGAATACTGAAACACCATGGGTCGTTGTGAATTCCCTGTTGTGTTTAAGACTGAAATTGGGAATTGTATATTCTATTGTTTTTAGACAGTCTTCAAGGTGGAGGAGGTGCGAGGGTCCTGCAACAGTAATTCCTGTAAAGGTTCCTTCTGCTTTGGTTTGAAAATTGGTAATATCAAGTTTGATTGTATCTCCGGTTTTATCAATGCTGGATACAAATTCATAATTAAGAATGATCTGCCTTGCAATATCCTCGATTTTTCTGTTTTCAATGTAATCTCTGGATCTTGCAGCAAAATATTTTACAGCTTCTCCGTTCAGGCCTATTATTTTATCAATATCATCTTTTTTGTATATTTTTTCAATGTGGCCAATTACCTGGCTGTAGATTTCAAGTTTTCTGAACTCTTCCGATAAAAGATATGTTTTTGCTTTTGTGCCTACTGCAGCCTGGTTTATTTTGGATATAATCAGATTTTTGTCTTTTTTAATTTTATCAAGGGTTTCTTTGTCGGAGATAGCTATTCCTATAAGCACAATTCCGATATTTTCATGCTGACCCGGAAGAGACAGACCTTTAACAAATGATATATTCCATCCTACTTCGTGTATGACACCTGTACATGCATCAAAAAGACCCGGCCAGTCAACGCTTAAAACGCCGAAAATAGTAACCAGACTGTTTCCCGAATCACCTGTTTTTATATCTACAATTTCAGCAATAATTTTTTCATCTTTCCTTAATTTCCAGTTGCTTATAAGTTTTAACATCAAGGCCTGTTGTTCAAAATCCGGCAGAATATTCTCGCTGGACAAAATTTCTTTAAAAAAAGTTTGTAATGTCGGCTCTTTTATGGAAAGATTGTATCTTTTAAGAGCGGCCTCTAATTTTTTATTATAAATATCCATATAAAATTCCTGTGTGGTTTTTTAAAGATACAAAAAAAAAGTCTCCTGTTCAACTTTAATTAAATCAAAGGTTGAAAACAAAAGACTATTGATTTTCAGGATCAGTCCTGGTACAGGGCTTCTCTGATGTCAGTTTCCGGAAAATCGTGCTGCTGTTGAGATTTGTACCAAAAAAGTACTTTTTTTAATGCGTACCGCATTGCACTCTCTTTTTCAATTAATCCGGCCTGGCTGCTGCTGGCAAGAATTGACATTCCGAGTAGCCCGCAAAAGAAGCCGATAAATCCTGAAATAATACATGTTAACATATCTTTTTCCCGGTTTAGCTTGTTTTTTTAGTTACACTTTTAATAGAGCAAAATTTGTACCGTTTTATAATTTATTTTCAATGTTAATTTATTGTGCGTGTAACTTCAATTAAATCAATTAGATGTGAATGTCTCATATAATTCCTTGAATGGAATGCGTGTACAGATCATTGCATCTTGTTAAGGTTGTTTGTGATTTATGTACACATGAGGATTGATATGTTTCACTCAACATAGAATTATCTCGCAATAGATGCAAAAAAAACAAGGATAAAGGTTAAAGGATAAAACTTTTTCCCGGTATCCTGAAATCACAATGTAAAAAGCGATAGAGAATATCGAACACCGAACAACGATTTTTGATTTCGGATTTATTATCTTCAAACTTCTGAAACCTTCATTTGATATTCATTTTAGGTATAAAGGTATATGGAATATAGAATAGGATTTTTGAAAGTTGCGTTTAATTGAGGCCCGATTCTCTTTCAGTAAAAACTATAATAATCAGAATCGGGACAGATCTCCAATCGATATTCGATATTCATTTTTCACGATTTACAACCCCGTCATTTCGAAGGAGCGATAGCGACTGAGAAATCTTTCTATATATCGCAACGTCCGTAACGAACGCAAAGAAAAGAAACACCATACTTTACTGCACCCTTCGGCTCCGCTCAGGGTGCGACAAAAAGATAACCGTAAGGGCACAGCGCACTATGCCCCTACAATTCGTGTTAAACATGTCCGGCCTTTGCCGGACTACTCAAAGAATTCAAATTAATATGCTTAATATTGTTCTTGCTCCAATTGTTAATTTTTTGTAAATTAAAACAATGGAGCAGATTGAACAGAATATTAAAAAAGCTTTATATCATGTGCAGAGACCGGGAAGATACTGGGGTAATGAGCTCAATCTTTCTGTAAAAAATAGAGAAGAAACAGACTTAAGCTTTGCTCTGGCATTTCCGGATCTTTATGAAATAGGGATGTCTCATGTAGGGTTTTCCATTTTATATCATGTACTAAACAAAGAAAAGTGGATTGCCTGTGAAAGAGTGTATTCTCCATGGCCTGATATGGAAGAGGAAATGTTAAACCGAAACATTCCTCTTTTTTCTCTTGAGACCAAAACACCGGTTAAAGAGTTTGATATTCTTGGTATTACACTTCAATATGAACTTCAATATACAAATGTATTGAATTTGATCCATCTTTCCGGTATTCCTGTGCATAGTTCGCAGCGGACCAGCGAAGATCCCATAATAATTGCCGGCGGCCCCTGCTCAAATAATCCGGAGCCGTTATCAATGTTTATTGATGTGTTTGCAATTGGTGATGGCGAGGAAGTTGCAGTTGAGATAGCGGAAAAAGTAAGAGATGCAAAAAAGGCAGGACTTTCAAGAAAAACAATTTTAAGTAATCTGGCAGATATACCAGGCTTGTATGTACCTGCTGTTCACAGAGATACGGGAAAAGTTATAAAAGCCCGGATAATTGAAGGAATTAAAGAAGAGAACTACTCAGAAAAGCCCATTGTACCTGTAATTGATGTTACACACGACAGATTTTCAATGGAAGTTATGCGAGGGTGCACAAGAGGATGCAGGTTTTGTGCTGCAGGCATTTCATACAGACCTGTGCGGGAAAGAGATCCTGACAAAGCTTTTGAGCATGCCCGAAAAGTTATAGAAAATACCGGATATGAAGAAATTTCCCTTGTTTCTCTGTCAACATCCGATTATTCGGGACTGCCGAGACTTCTGACTCTGTTAACAGGCAGGTTCAACACAAATCCTGTTTCAATAGCTTTTCCCTCATTACGCCCGGAGACTTTTACTGAGGAAATGGCAGAAATTGCAGCTGACATCAGAAAAACCAGCCTTACTCTTGCACCTGAAGCAGGAACCCAGAGACTGAGGGATGTGATAAACAAAAACAACACGGAACAGGATCTTTTGAAAGCAATTGATATTGGTTTTAAAAGCGGATTTAAGCGGGTAAAACTATATTTTATGATAGGGCTGCCAACAGAAACAGAGGAGGATATCGTTGGTATTGCGGAACTTGTCCGAAAGGTTGCAGACAGAACAGGAAAATACGGAAGAACCGATATAAGGGTTTCAATTTCTCCTTTTTCACCAAAACCCCATACTCCGTTTCAATGGGAAGCTCAGGACAGTATTGACGAACTGAACCGTAAGATTGACCTGCTGCGCAAATACATGCCGGGAAAGGGCGTTAAACTTACATGGAGGGATCCAAGAGTATCGTACCTTGAAACTATTCTGGGAAAAGGGGATTTAAGCATAGGCAGCGTAATTGAAAGAGCATGGGAAAACGGAGTGCGTTTTGATGCCTGGACTGAAATGTTTAATAAAAATTACGGAATCTGGATGCAGAGTTTTATGGATCTGAATATAAATCCGGATAATTATTCTTCTGCAGCGGATCCGGAAAGCACTCTTCCCTGGGATTATATTAATCCCGGTGTAACAAAATCATTTTTAAAAAAAGAGCGGGAAAATGCGCTGAAACAGGAAGTAACTGAAGACTGCAGGATTTCAGGCTGTAACTATTGCGGATTAATGGATCAGAAAGTATGCAGAGATCTGAAACCTTCTAAAGTGCTGGTTGACTGGAAGGAGAGCGGAGTAAGAATTGTAAAGTCTGAGAAAAAGAACAAAGAGGGAATTATAATTAAAAAGGCGCGCATTGAGTATAAAAAAACGCATGCCGCGCGTTTTACATCCCATCTTGATACTATGCGTATTTTTGTCAGAGCTTTAAGAAAAGGGAATATCCGGGTAGCATATTCAAGAGGGTTCCATTCTCATCCCAAAATAGCATCGGGGCCACCGCTTCCTCTGGGATTTACAAGCAGAGCCGAATACATGGATATTGAATTTGAAGAGCAGATTCCTTCAATGCTTAGAAAAGTTTTAAACAACAGCCTTGCTCCCGGCTTTGAAGTGCTTAAAGTTAAACCTGTGATAAGTAAAGCGGAGTCTTTAAACAGTGCGATAAAAATAGCAGAATACTGCGTGACATTCAATAGTGAAACTGCTATTGACAGAATCAGACAAAATATTGATCTGTTTCTGCAACAAAATAAGTTTATTGTTACGCGTAAGAAAAAAGGAAAGATAAAAGAGGTTGATGTCAGACTCTTTGTAAAAAATATAAGAATGGATAATCATTCTGTCTTACTTCAGATTCAGACAGGTAATAAGGGCAGCGCACGGGTAATGGAAATTCTTAAACCTGTTTTTGCAGACAGCGGTGTGGATTTTAATGAGGTTGATGTGGAAAGAACAGGCCTTTTTGCAGAAGTAAACGGAGAGTTGATAAAACCGATTGATATTATTTAAGGAAATTGGAAAGAAAAATGAAACAGATATTTATAAACGTAAGCTCAAGTGAAACCAGAATAGCAATTCTTGAAAATGGTGATCTTGCAGAATTTTATTCGGAACAACCGGATAATGAACGAATGGTAGGAGATATTTACAAGGGACGAGTCGTAAATATTGTAAAGCCCATACAGGCAGCTTTTGTTGATATTGGACTGAAACAGAACGGATTCCTGCCTTTTGCTGAAATTAATAAAGAGTATGTTGCTCTGACTGAAACAATAAGCACAGGCAAATTCAGAAAAGGCGCAAAAAAACAGAAAAGTGTAAAAGAGCCTGTGGTAAAAAAAGGCCAGGATGTTTTGGTGCAGGTTACCAAAGAACCAATTATGAGCAAGGGAGCCAGGTTAACTTCCGATATTTCCATACCCGGAAGATTTATTGTTTTAGTACCGGATGATAACAATATCGGGATTTCCAGAAAGATAAAGGATTTTAAAGAAAGAAGAAGGTTAAAGGAACTGGCAACAAGGATTAAACCTGAAGGATTCGGGATTATTGTAAGAACAGTTGCAGTAGGCCAGGAGATAGATACACTTCAGTCTGATCTGGATCATCTTATGTCAGTCTGGGGCAAGATAGAGACAAAATTTAAGTCACAGGCTTCACCTGCATTGCTTCATAAAGATATGGGTATGGCATCAAGTGTAATCCGTGACCTGTTTTCTCCGGATATTGAATCGCTTATTGTAGATTCAAGAAAACTTTACAATGAGATTAAAAAATATTTAAAGGATGTTGCTCCGGGTCTTGTATCCCGTCTTAAATTTTACAAAGAGAGGACGCCTCTTTTTGATAAATATGATATTGAAAACGAACTGGAAAAAAGTCTTCAAAGAAAGATCTGGCTTAAAAACGGCGGATACATAGTGTTTGACCAGGCTGAAGCAATGAATGTTATTGACGTTAACAGTGGGAAATCCATTAAGGGTGCGGATCATGAAAAACACGCGCTTAAGATTGATCTTGAAGCTGCTAGAACAATAGCACGGCAGCTGCGCTTAAGGGATCTTGGCGGGATAGTTGTTATTGATTTTATTGATTTATCGGAACCTGCCAACAGAAAAAAGTTAGGAACATTTTTAAGAGGCGAGCTTAAAAAAGACAGGGCTGCTTTTGATATGCTGCCAATGAATGATTTCGGACTAATCACTTTAACAAGGGAGAGAATCCGGCCTAGTCTGCTGTACAGATCCAGCGAGCCCTGCCCCAGATGCAACGGTCTGGGACGTGTTCCCACAAAAAGCACTATAATGACGAACTTAGAAAGAAAAATTCAGAATTTAAAAAATTCAACAGGCGAGAGAAAACTTGTTTTAAGGGCTCATCCCGATCTGGCCAAATATCTGAAAAAAGGGATTAAAAGCAGGCTTCAGCAGCTTAAACTAAAGTACTTTGTTTCAATAAAAGTAAAATCCGACAGTACTATTAATGAAGAAGATTTTATTTTAATTCCTGCAAAGGAAGAGAAAAAACTGTTCCCCGGAAAGAGAAAACTCCGTCTGTTTTCATAGAGTCAGTAAAAAGCAGTTGCGTTTTCATCCGGATATCTTTAAATTTCAAACGATTGCGGAATGCCGGAAATGTTCATTCTCGTTTAAGAAAAAGCTATACGTTATTTTGCAGGGAAAGGTTGATTTCCAATCATATCATTCCTGCCCCGATGATCCAGATATGTTATTTTAAAGAGAAGCAGGACGGGAATGATGTCACCAGTAGACATGTTGTGGCGGAGATTTTAGAGATACCGGATATATAAGAATTCTGTGCAAGACGGCCGGGCGCAAAAATCAGAAAAAATTCGGTGAAATAATTCTATAACCTAAAAACAATATTTTTGTAGGAAAACACGATAAGTGCAAGAGAGTCAAAATATTGAATGGAAAGAAACCTGGAAAGATGAATACCTCAAATGGATTTGCGGTTTTGCAAATGCAAATGGAGGGAAAATATTTATTGGAAAGAATGATAAAGGTGAAGTGGTAGGATTAAAGAATGTCCGGAAATTACTTAAAGATATACCAAATAAAGTTCGGGATATTCTTGGCATCATTGTAGATGTAAATTTGTTGAAAACAGAAGAAGGAGATTTTATAGAGATTATCATAGAAAAACAACCATTTCCGGTAAACTATAAAGGTCAATATCATTATAGAAGTGGCAGCACAAAGCAAGAATTAAAAGGTGTTGCATTGGATAAATTTATGCTTCAAAAGACAGGTAAAACTTGGGACGCAGTTCCTATCCCGAATGTTACGGTAAATGATTTAAAAAGCGAAACTTTTGATTTTTTCAAAAAAAGAGCGGTTAAGAGCAAAAGAATCGACGAAAGTATTTTGCCTGAAAACAACAAAAATATTCTTGAAAATTTAAAATTAATTGAAAACGGCTATTTAAAACGGGCAACAATTTTACTTTTTCACTATGACCCTGAGAAATTTATTACAGGAGCGTTTATAAAAATCGGGTATTTTCAAACCGATACCGAATTGATATTTCAGGATATAGTAACAGGAAATTTATTTGAACAAATAGAAAAAGCAATTGAGATATTGTTTACAAAATACATTAAAGCAATAATTTCTTACGAAGGTATTCATAGAATTGAAACTTATGAATATCCCAAAGAGGCAATTCGTGAAGCAATATTGAACGCATTAGCACATAAAGATTATTCGGTGGGAACACCTGTTCAGATAAGTGTATATGATGATAAATTAATGATTTGGAATTACGGGCAATTACCTGAAAACTGGACAATTGAAGATTTAATGAGAAAGCATTCATCAATTCCATATAATCCCGATATTGCAAATGCTTTTTTTAGAGCAGGATACATTGAGGCTTGGGGAAGAGGAACTATAAAGATAATAGAACAATGCAAAGAACAACAATTGCCAATTCCTGAATTCTTAAATAATGGAAAAGATTTTTGGGTGGTTTTTAGAAAGGATATTTATGAAGAAGGATTATTAAGAAAATATGATTTAAATGAGAGACAATTAAAGGCATTGTTAATGTGGAAAAAGAAAAAGGAAATAACAAATTCAATGTATTCAAAAGAATTTGATATAACCGACAGAACAGCGTTAAGAGATTTAAATAACTTAGTAGATAAGGGATTATTAAAAAAAACAGGAGAAAAAAGAAGGACAAAATATATGTTTAATTTATAGGATTGGCGGATAAATGTCGGATAAAACCTGAAAATGTCGGATAAATGTCGGAATGAAAGATAAAAAATCGGTACAGAACAATAGGTTGTTAAAGTGTTAAAATTGAAAGTAATAATGAATAAATTATAAGGGATAGTAATATTGAACAGTAGTGGGTGGAACACCGCCACTGCACTATGCATATCTGATATATGCAATATGTTCGGTAGTATCTTAAATTTATTGTATTTACTTAATTATGTAATAAATGGGAAGCTGATCAATGTTAAAGTCGTTGTATAGACATGAAAAATCGCCATTTTTTTTGGTAGGGTCTTATTTTTTAACTGATTTGAACGTTATCAGCTTACCTTGCTTAAGGTCTTGCTTTTTAAGCAGGGTATAATTTTATGTAACCTGTTGATTAATAATCTGCAGAACAAGGAACAAAAAATTAAAGGCAGTAAGTATTGGACGGAACTATTTTTGATATAAAAAAATACTCAATACACGACGGTCCGGGTATCAGAACAACTGTATTCTTAAAAGGGTGTCCGCTTAAGTGCTGGTGGTGTCAGAATCCTGAAAGTCAGAATCCGGAGCCTGATCTTATTCTGGAAAAGAGTATAAAACGGGAATTCTACTCTGAACCTGAACCCGGGAAACTTTATATTGGCAAAAAAGTTACTTCTGATTTTGTAATGCAGGAAATTGAAAAAGACTTGATTTTTTATGACGAATCAGGGGGCGGAGTAACATTTTCCGGGGGAGAGCCGCTTATGCAGCCTGAGTTCCTGTTTGAACTTCTCTCGAGATGCAGAGATATGGAAATACACACAGCAGTTGATACAACAGGTTATGCTGATCGTAATATTTTGGCAAAGATTTCCGGTGTTACCAGTCTTTTTCTGTATGATATTAAATTGATAAACAGTTCGGAACATAAAAAATATACAGGTGTTGAAGTTGAACTGGTTCTTAATAATCTTACTTTTCTTGCGGAAACAGGAGCGCATGTTATTGTCAGAATACCTGTGATTCCGGGTATTACTGATACAGAAACAAATATATCACAGATCATTGATTTTTTAGGCACCCTTGGGTTAAAGCGGGTGGATCTTTTACCGTTTAACCAATTCGGGTTCAGCAAATATAAAAGAATAGGTCTTGAAAACAAAATGAAGGATTCCCCGGCTATTGAGCCAGAAGTCACGGATTTACTTAAAAAAAGGTTTGAAGCCGAGGGGTTTAATGTTAAGATCGGGGGCTGATTATGAACAGCAGAATTGAAAAACTCAGAAAACAGAGTCTTGAAGCGCAGCCGTATATTTCCGTTGAAAGGGCAAAACTTTTAACGGAATTTTACAGCTTTCCTGAATCTGGACAACTGCCTGTACCAATTGCAAGGGCAAAGGCATTTGAATATCTTTTAAAAAACAAAAAGCTGTGTATAAACGAAGGCGAGCTTATTGTAGGAGAACGGGGGCCTGAACCTAAGGCGACACCTTCGTATCCGGAAATATGCATACACAGCGAGAAAGATCTTGAGATTCTTGATACCAGAAAAAAAATATCCTTTTCCGTTGATAAAGGAACAAAGGAGATTTATAAAAGTAAGATTGAGCCGTTCTGGAAGGGCAAATCATTAAGAGACAGAATTTTTGAAGAGCTTGATCCGGAGTGGGTAGATGCCTACAAAGCAGGCGTATTTACGGAATTTATGGAGCAGAGAGCTCCAGGCCATACTGTACTGGACAACAAAATCTACAAAAAGGGTTTTAAGGATTTTAAAGAAGATATAAGAAGAAGTATTGAAGATCTTGATTTTTATAATGACCCCAATGCAGTTGATAAACGCAATGAACTTAAGGCAATGCTGATTGCAGCAGATGCCCTTATAATGTTTGCAAAAAGATATTCGGATTATGCAAAAGAGGTAGCGGAAAAAACAGATGATCCTGCCCGAAAGGCGGAACTTCTTGAAATATCAAGAATCTGTAAAAAAGTTCCGGAAAATGCTCCCGACACATTTCATGAGGCTCTTCAGTACTACTGGTTTGTTCATCTCGGAGTAATTACAGAGCTCAACACGTGGGATTCTTTTAATCCGGGACGGCTTGACCAGCATCTGTATCCTTTTTACACAAAGGAGATTGAATCCGGTTCGCTTACAAAAGAAGGTGCAAAAGAGCTTCTTGAGTTATTCTGGGTTAAATTCAACAATCAGCCTGCTCCTCCAAAGGTAGGAGTTACAGCTCAGGAGAGCAACACATATACGGATTTCTGTCTGATAAATGTCGGCGGAGTTAAGGAGGATGGCTCCGATGCTGTAAATGAACTCACGTATCTGATTCTTGATGTAATTGAAGAGATGAGGATTCTTCAGCCCAGTTCCATGGCTCAGGTAAGCAGAAAAAATCCCGACAGATTTGTAAAACGGGTTTTAAAGATTGTAAAAACAGGGTTCGGACAGCCTTCAATATTTAACACAGATGCAATCATTCAGGAGATGCTGCGCCAGGGCAAGTCCATAATTGACGCACGTAACGGCGGCGCGTCAGGTTGTGTGGAAACAGGAGCATTCGGTAAAGAGAGTTACATCCTTACAGGATATTTCAATCTTGTAAAGGTGCTGGAAATTACTCTTAACAACGGAGTTGATCCCCGGACAGGGAAAACAATAGGACTAAAAACAGGCGATCCCCGAAAGTTCGGAAGTTTTAGGGAATTGTACGAGGCATTTGAAAAACAGTTAAACTATTTTATTGATATAAAAATCAAGGGCAACAGAATTATTGAACGTATGTGGGCAGATTATCTTCCTGCACCGTTTATGTCAATCCTTATAGATGATTGTATTAAAAAGGGAGTGGATTACAACAACGGAGGAGCAAGGTACAACACATCCTACATACAGGGGGTCGGTACAGGTACAATTACCGATTCTATTACAGCTATCAGATATCATGTATTTGAGCAGAAAGATATTTCAATGGATGATCTTCTTGATGCATTAAAGTCTGATTTTAAAGGATATGATGATTTAAGAGAAAAACTTCTGTACAATACTCCCAAATACGGCAATGATGATGATCGGGCAGATCAAAACCTGAGGCTTGTATTTGAGACATATTTTAAAGCTGTTGACGGCAGGCCCAACACAAAAGGAGGGCATTACAGAATTAATCTTCTCCCCACAACGTCCCATGTTTATTTCGGTCAGGTAACAGGTGCAACACCTGACGGCAGAAAATCAGGGCTTCCTCTTTCAGAGGGAATCTCTCCTGTGCAGGGAAGCGACGTTAAAGGGCCTACTGCTGTTATAAAATCTGCTTCAAAAATAGATCACCTGAGAACAGGCGGAACACTTTTAAATCAGAAATTCACTCCTCAGCTTCTTGAAGATGATGAGGGGATAAATAAAATGGTTCATCTTATAAGGTCGTATTTTAAGATGGACGGGCACCATATCCAGTTTAATGTGGTTACTGCAGATACGCTTAAAAAGGCTAAGAAAGAACCTGAAAAATATCGTGACCTTATTGTCCGGGTAGCAGGGTACAGTGATTATTTTGTGGACCTTACGGAAGAGCTGCAGGATGAAATAATTAGAAGAACAGAGCATACGGCGTTTTAAGGTGATTTTTCTCAGATAGTCTAACTAATTTAATCTAAGATTATTGCAAAAGAAACAGATAATTATGAATTTATTTAATTTGCTATATACCATAATTGTTACTGTTATTAATGGTATATGGGTAGTATATAAATTTAAACAACGTAATGAATTAACATCATTAAATGTTAAGATTGATAAAATTGAATTAATGGAGGATTTCAATTTAGGAAAGAAATATTTACTTATCGAGATAATTTTACAAAATCGTGGAAAAAGAGAGGTAAGATTATTCTATGATTATGTTGCAAAAAAAGAGTTTAAAAAAAAGTATGAAGAATTAAATAAATTTTATAAGGCAGAATTAAAAGTTTACAAGATAACATCTAAAGAGGGAAAAGAAATAATATACAAAAAAACAGGATTAGATTTTGATGATAAAAAAAGAACTGGAAGGTTGAGAACAGGTGTTGAGTTTAGGACTCCTTATTTGGTTCCAATAAATAAACCTGGGATATATTATTGTGAATTTACTATTGATGTTGATATGAAAAGTTACTATAATGGGAAAGATTTTAAAGATAAACCCATTAAGCAATGGATTGATTCCAGATATGAAAATATTAACTTTACAATAAATAATGTTTAACTATACCACTGTATAAGAAGGAGCTGTTATGTTTTCAAAAGATACCTATGTTGAACGAAGAAATGTCCTGAAAAATACTCTTGATTCCGGTATTCTGTTTTTTCCGGGTAACGGAGAAAGCCCTATGAATTATGCGGGAAACACCTATCATTTCCGGCAGGACAGCACATTTCTCTACTACTGGGGAATTGACGATCCCGGTTTTGCTGCAGTTATTGATCTTGATTCCGGCGATGAAATTATTTTCGGCGATGATTTTACAATTGATGACATAATCTGGATGGGGCCTCAGGAAAAAGTTTCTGAAAAAGCGGAAAAAGCAGGAGTGAGCAAAACAAAAACAATGTACGACCTTGATGTAATGATGAAGGAGTGGGCTTCTTCGGGCAGAAAAGTACATTTTCTACCTCAGTACAGAGCGGAAAATATTATTTTCGTTTCAAACCTGATCAATATCCCGGTAAACGAAGTAAACAAAAATGTGTCTCCTGAGTTTATTAAGGCTGTTGCAGAGCAGAGAAATGTTAAAACCCAGGAGGAAGTACGGGAAATTGTCAAAGCGCTTGATATAAGCTATGAAATGTACCGTCTTGCAATGAAGCTGACTAAACCGGATATGAAAGAGTATGAAGTATGCGGTATGGTTGAAGGAACAGTTGCTTCAAACGGGAGTTTTATATCTTTCCCTGTAATATATTCGGTACACGGAGAAACTCTGCATAATCACCATCACAATAACATAATGAAAGACGGCGACATAGTTGTGCTTGATTCAGGAGCGGAATCTCCCCTTCACTATGCCAGTGACATTACAAGAACATTTCCTGTAAACGGCAGATTTAATCCTGTTCAGCGGGATGTGTATTCTGTTTGTCTTAATGCCCAGGTAGAAGCGATTAATATGATTAAACCGGGGATCCCGTATAAAGATGTGCATCTTCATGCAGCAAAAGTTATTACTCAGGGTTTGCAGGATATAGGCCTTATGAAAGGAGACGCTGATGAGAGTGTTGCTGCAGGAGCCCATGCCCTGTTTTTCCCCCACGGTCTGGGACACATGATGGGACTTGATGTGCACGATATGGAAAACCTCGGAGAGCAGTATGTAGGTTACGGAGACGAACTGGAGCGCAGTTCTCAGTTCGGACTGGCTTTTCTGCGTCTCGGCAGAACATTAAAGCCGGGGTTTGTGCTTACAGTAGAGCCGGGAATTTACTTTATTCCGGCCTTGATAGATCAGTGGCAGAAAGAAAACAAACTCAGCGATTTTATTAACTATGACAAGGTAAACTCTTTCAGAGATTTCGGCGGAATCCGCATTGAAGACGATATTCTGGTAACAGAAAGCGGACATGAGGTTCTGGGAAAACCCATAGCAAAGCAGGTTGAAGATGTTGAAAAGTGGTGTGAGGGGTAGTCGCTGAGGGCGAACAGTTGTTCGCCCTTACTTTGTATTTCCGGGCGGAAATTTTCAGATGCCGACAGAGGAATTTTGAATTTTGAATGTTGAATGTTGAATTTTGAATTAAAAAACAAAGGGATGTTTTAGTCTGATTGAAGTTATATTTGGAGCGGGAATTACATTCATACGTAGAACAACGAATGTAAGGAACGGTCGCGACCGTTCCCTACGTAATGGTATCAAAGTAGTTATTGGATAATTAATATTGATTGAAGATCTTTCTCGATTCTGATTATTATAGTTTTTTCTTAAAGAAAATCGGGACAAGACAACCGGAGAAAAAAGGGCGGGAATTCATCCTGCCCCTACATTAAATCTTAAACTTGTTGTGTTGAAATGAAAACTTCTCAATTCTTTACGGAAGAACCTGAATTTTAATTACAGGAGATTTTAAAATGTACCTTAAACGTGTGTTATTTATTTCCTTAATCCTTTGTATGTCTGTTGCGTCTGCACAGCAGCAATTTGTATTTAATGATTTTTTTGAGAACAGCACAATGCGGATTGATTACTGCCATTTTGGTAATACTGAAGAAGAGAGTATATCTGTTGACCACATCTACAAATCAGGCAAGTGGGCAGGAAACCCAAAATCGTGTATTGATCAGTTCAATAACGGAGCTTACTATATTAAAGTCTATGATGTGGCAACAAACAAGCTGATATTTTCAAAGGGATTTAATTCCTATTTTGGCGAATATGTTACAACAGATCCTGCAATAAAGGGAGAAAAAAGAGTATATTTTGAAACAGCACTTATTCCCTGGCCAAAGAGTTCCGTAAGATTTGTAATTGAAAAGAGAGGAAGAGACTATTTTTACTATCCTCTTTTTGTTAAAAAAATTGATCCTTCCGACTATCACATAATTAATGAAAAAATTCCTGATAATGTCAAACTGTTCAAATCTCTTAATAACGGAGATCCCCATAAAAAGGTTGATATTACTATTATTGCAGAAGGTTACACAAAAGAAGAATATCAGAAATTTGTAAATGATGTTAAAAAATATACGAAACTTTTCTTTACTATTGAGCCTTACAAAGATTACAGAAAAGCATTCAATGTTACCGGAGCTTTTATCCCGTCCACAGACAGCGGAGTTGATGAGCCCACAAAGGGTGTTTACAAAAACAGCGCTGTTGATGCAAGTTTTAATGCTTTTGATACTCCAAGGTATCTTCTGACTGAAAATTTGTGGGCATGCCACGATATTGCAGCAGCAGTGCCAACAGATATTATAATCATAATGGTAAACAGCGGCAGATACGGCGGAGGCGGAATTTACAACTTTTACTCAATAAGCACAATTGACAACAAGCTGAGCGATCATGTATTTCTGCATGAATTCGGCCATGCTTTTGCAGGACTGGCAGACGAGTACTACTCGTCTCAGGTTGCATACTCGGATTTCTATCCAAAGGGAATTGAGCCTCAGGAACCCAATATAACCGCTCTTTTAAATCCCAAAACATTGAAGTGGAGGCAATACCTTTCCAAAGGTATTGATGTTCCCACAGATTGGGGTAAAGAGAAGAGAGAGGCTCTGTCTGCAGAAATAAGAACTATTTACAAAGAAATGAAACAGAAACTTGACAGCCTGGAAAAAGCAGGGGCATCAAAGGATGAAATTAGTGAGGTAAAAAAGTCATATAACCAAAAAATAGCTGACAAGAGAGAAGAGTTAAATCAGGTTATTCAAAAATACAGGTATCTTGAAGGAAAAGTCGGTGCATTTGAAGGTGCAGGCTACTCTTCAACAGGTCTTTATCGACCCAGCATGGACTGCCTGATGAAATCAAATAAGGGAATGAAATTCTGCAAAGTCTGCCAGAAAGCAATTGAGAGAATGATTATTTATTATACAAAGTAACTGGCGCAAGATTATCAGGAGAATATTGATTAAGGATTTATAATTTCAGAAGCCGGCAGGTATTAAAGAGTTAATTAAAAGAAAGATTTTTCATATTATTAAAACAACAGGATTTTTAAATGAAAGTTACTTCGGATAATGCGTCACAAAAATTAGATAAGTGGCAGGCTCCAGATAATTGGATTAAAATAAAAACAATAGACATGCATACATGCGGAGAACCGCTGAGGATTATTTATTCAGGTATACCGGAAATCAAAGGAAACACAATTTTAGAGCGTAGAAGATTCATGAAAGAAAATTTTGATTATCTGCGTACTGCTTTAATGTGGGAGCCGAGAGGCCATGCAGATATGTACGGATGTATTCTTTCCGAACCTGTATCAGATGAAGCTGACTTTGGAATAATGTTTCTGCATAATGAAGGATACTCCACAATGTGCGGCCATGCAATTATTGCAATAACAAAAGCTGCAGTGGAAACAGGAATTGTCAATTCTGTTGAACCTGTAACAGAGGTAAAAATAGATTCCCCTGCAGGGCTTGTAACTTCTTTTGCGAGAGTGTCACAGGGAAAGGTCAGCAGTGTGTTCTTCAGGAACGTACCTTCCTTTGTTCTTGCTCTGGATGAGCATGTGGATATTCCCGGTCTCGGAACAATCAGGTATGATATTGCTTTTGGCGGCGCTTTTTATGCGTTTGTCAAAGCCGATGATCTGGGCCTTAAGATGAAACCGGAGAATTACAGAGATCTTATAGAAGCAGGCATGGCTGTTAAACGTGCTGTTATGAAAGCAAGAGAAATTCCACATCCCTTTGAAAAAGATTTAAGTTTTTTATATGGTACGATTTTTACCGGATCTCCCAAGAGCAGAGATGCAGATTCCAGAAATGTATGCATTTTTGCAGAAGGTGAAGTGGACAGGAGTCCCACAGGTACAGGGGTGAGTGCAAGAATGGCTCTGCATTATGCACGCGGAGAGATCGGAATTAACAAGCCCATGGTGATAGAGAGTATCCTTGGAACAAGATTTACAGGCAGGGTTCATTCAGAAACAAGTTTCGGTCCTCATAAAGCTGTTATCCCTGAAGTGGAGGGCACTGCTTTTATTACAGGGAAAAACGAATTTGTAATTGATCCTGATGACAGTCTTAAACACGGGTTTATTCTGAGATAAAAATGGCAAAGATAAGATTTTTATCCGCAAAAGATATCAGCTCCATCTTTTCAATGAAGGATGCAATTGATGCTGTACGTGAGGGATTTACAGCTCTTTCGTCAGGCAGAGCAGAAGTGCCTCTGCGCACACGCATGGATATAAAAAAGCACCGCGGTACTGCTCTTTTTATGCCTGTATATATTGACAATTCAGAATATCTGGGACTGAAAGTTGTAAACATCTATCCGTCAAATGTAAGCAGGGGACTTAATGCAATTTCCGCTCTTATCTCCCTTTTTAATGTGGAAACAGGGGGGCCTGCTGCTGTTATGGACGGTGAATATTTGACTGCATTAAGGACAGGTGCTGCATCGGGACTTGCAACAGAGCTTTTATCAAGAAAAGATTCGGAGACTCTTGGAATTATAGGTGCCGGAGCGCAGGGCAGAACACAGTTGAAAGGTGTGTGCCAGGTCAGGTCAATAAAAAGAGTCTTTGTTTTTGATGTAAACCCTGCAAGGGCAAAAGAGTTTGAACAACAGATGAAAAATGAGACCGACATTGAAATTGTCCAGTCAAATGACAAAAGAGACCTGAAAAAATGTGATATTATTTGCACAGCAACAACAGCAACATCTCCTGTATTTTTTGACAACGATATATCAGAAGGTGTTCACATTAACGCAGTGGGATCCTACAAGCCTGATATGTGCGAAATTCCGGAACGCACAATATTACGGGCAAAGATTGTTACGGATCACAAAGAAACCTGCCTTAAAGAGGCCGGGGATATTATACAGCCCATTGATAAAGGTCTGTTCAGCCCGGATAAGATCTACGGAGACATAGGCGAGATAGCATCCGGCAAAATAAGAGGCAGAGAATCTGAAGGGGAAATTACTGTATTTAAATCAGTGGGCAACGCGGTTCAGGATTTGAGCGCAGCTGCCCATGTGTTAAAAAAAGCTGAAAAACTTAACGTTGGTGTGGAAATTGATCTGTAATTTGTGTATTTTAACTGATGAACTTTTTTCATAAGATTCATATTTGAATATCAGCAGAAAAATTTTATATTAAGCTAAATATTTTTAACGGATTTACTTATTGTCCGGAATTTATTAATAAGAAGTTTCTGAGAGATAGAAGGCTTAGTAATGTAACCCTAATCTGCGGAGGAGTGTATGAACTTTTACATTATCATCATTTTTATCTATCTTGCTGTTTTAACTGTTATGAATTTTCTAAAATCCAGGAAAGTCAAGACGCAGGACGATATGATGGTTGCAGGCAGATCAATTTCAATGACAAAAATGGTCTTTACATTGATCTGTACATGGATTGGCAGCGGTACTTTTATTGCCGGCGCTGAGTTTGCCGCCAAGGCAGGCTGGAGTGCTTTGTGGCAGCCTGTGGGAGCATGGATTGGTATTATAATTATTTATTTTCTTGCTGCAAAAATCCGTACGTTCGGTCAATATACAGTTGGCGATATTCTTGAAGTAAGATACGGTCCTATAGCAAGAATTGTAGGAGCATTTGCGATATTTGTAAGTTTTGTTGTAATTGTAAGCTACCAGTTTAAAGCAGGAGGGTACATTTTAAACGCTATTTCAGATGGATCAATATCAATACAACAGGGAACTTTTATGGCGTTTGTTTTTGTTACTCTGTTTACTGCTATAGGAGGAATGATAGCAATTGCAAATACTGACCTTCCGAACGGAATCATCATACTTACTTCAACAGTTATAGCAACACCGATTGTTATGGCAACAGCAGGCTCATGGTCTAAAATACAGTCAATTCTTCCTGCATCTCATTTTCAGGTTTTCAGTGAAGCTTTCGGAGGCAATCCGTATCTGAAAATACCTGCAATTGGTCTTTCCGGTTTGCTGCTTCTTTTGGGTGTTCAGAGTATGTATCAAAAATTTTATAGTGCGCGCAATCCTGCGGAGGCCAAAAAAGCTGCAGGTATGTGGGTTATAGGCACAATGATTATTGAGTTTGTAGTTATTGTTATGGCAATTTATGCATCTGCATATTTCTGGGAGGATCTGCAGAACGGGACACTTGATCATGCTGCTGTTATTATTCAGGCTGCAAAGAAAATGGTGCCCCTGCCTGTAGGTGTTCTGCTTCTGGGAGCTGCAACTGCTGTTGTAATATCAACAGGTATGAACTATCTGCTCTCTCCCACCACAACATTGATTCATGATATTTATCAGAGATTTTTTAAAGCAAGAGATAAAGAAAATGCTGCAAGTGAAAAGTCCATTGTTGTTTTACAGAAGGTTATGATTCTTTTTGTAGGAGTTTTTGCATATCTTATTGCAACTCAGATGACAAGCGTTCTTGAGAATGCATATTTTGCATATACTATTTACGGTGTTGCAATAACTCCTGCTCTTCTTGCGGCATTAACCTCAAAAAGAGTTACCAGAATGGCAGGCATTGTTTCAATAATACTGGCCACGTTTATAACAGTATTCCTGAAAATAGCAGGATATATCTGGCCGTCAATAATGGTTCCTTTAGGAAGTCCTAATGCAGATCCTTTTGGTATTCCTATTATTTTCTGGGCCTTGCCTGTTTCTGTACTGAGCCTGCTTGTTGTTTCGATGTTTACTAAAAAACCTGAAAAAGAGGTGCTGGCAAGATTTTTCCCTGATGAAAAATAGAAGTGATAATTTATTGATAAAGAGGTTGTCTGATTTCAGGCAGCCTCTTTGTCGTTTATAAGAATGCACTGCTGGAATATAAAGACGTATGATGCAGGTATTATTAAACTTTGCCGGAACAGGAGACATCCGGATTATTATTACTTGACTTTCAAAGGTTTTGCTGTTACATTTTAGTAATTGATAAAGGGGAAAAAATGTCAGTAAGAAAATGGATCATTTCATCTGTTTTTTTTGTTTTGATCAGTGTTGTAGTGATTTTGATTGTTACCACAGGTCTTATGAAGTGGAGGAAAAAAGTTAATTATCCTCCTTCGTCAGATTCCATTGTTGCCAAAGCACAGATCGAATTTTTATTACAGGATGCAGATAAGAATAATTCAGATGGTTATAAACGTTTTTATCCTGTTCCGGGTGTAGTAGGTTTCCTCTCTTTCCAGAGCGCTCTTGATCGGAATAATCTATCTGTTTCAAATGTGCGCCTGTTAATACAGGACGGATTGTACTTTCAAAAATCCGGCAAATCCGATTTTACGGCAAATAGTAATGTTAAGATGTTGCTTAAAGCAGGAGATTCTCCGGTTGTAAATCTGTATTGTGATTCTTTGTTAAATAGCGAACCTGGTTTATCTTTGCAGGCTTTGTGTAAAGTAAAAAAGGTCCAAAAACAGAATATTGATTTAAAATCCAAGGAAATTTCCGAGGCCTATATAAAGGAGGTTCAGAACGGGGAACTTTTTATCTCTTTTACACTTAAAAAAAGCAATGAGGCGGAAAAAGAGATTTATACTATACTAAAAGTCGTACTTAAACTATTATAAAACTGCATTTTAATCTGCAGGAAACAAGTTATGCGAAGAATGTTTTTTATACTGCTTACAATGGTTTTTGTTTTAAGCTTCTTTTTTCTTGATCCTCTTAAAGATGAGAAAAAGAAGCAGACAAACAAACTTTATAAGGTTTCTGCATACAAACAAAATTTTTTAAAGGTATCAGATATTCATAATATTTATTATGAACTTTCCGGGAATCCCAAAGGTACGGTTGTTATTATTCTTCAGACAGATCCGGGACTCCCTGTTCCTGATATTTTAAAGAAATTTTTCAATCCCCGTAAGTTTAAAATTGTCATATTTGATCAGCGGGGCACAGGTTTATCAACTCCGCCGGGAGAACTTGCTGAAAACACAACTTCTGATATTGTCAGTGATCTTGAAAAAATACGGAAACATCTTGGTATTAACAAAGCAGTACTCTTCGGCGGATTCTGGGGTTCAAGTATTGCAATGCTTTATGCTGAAAAATATCCTGAAAATGTGTCCGGCCTTGTTTTGTGGTCAATTTTTACTGGTTCTGAAAATGATATAAATAAAATTTATGCAGGTCCAGGAGAGGATTTTTTCCCGGAAGAGTTTTCTTCTATTGTTGATTCATTTGATAATTTACATGACAAAAGTATTTCTGAATTTATTTTTAACAAACTTGTGCAGAAAAATTTCAGTGTAAGAGACAGATATACTGCAAAATGGATTGATTACTGGTTAAAAATAACTGGTTCAGATATAGATTTTAATCCCCTTAAAAATATGGGTAAGGCGGATTTGTACAGGTTCGCTCTTCTTGAAAACTATTTTTTTTCAAATGAGGTTTTTCTGAAAGATGATCAAATTGTAAAAAATATTGATGTATTAAATAATATCCCCTGTGCAATTATCAACGGGCGGTATAATATAATTGCACCGCCTGCCGGAGCAGTGCAGTTACATAACAAACTGAAAAATTCCAGATTATTTATTGTTGATGACAGCAGGCATTGGCCTGTAACAGAGGCTATGAAAAAAGCAGTTTCCGCGGGATTGGAATTCGTATTATCCGGAGCCAGCTAAGAGTGCATGTGTTAATGCAAAAAATAGAGTTTTATTGTAAGTATTGTTCTGAAAAGATTTTTAAAAAGATAGATTTCCCACGCTGCCTTCGACTACGCTCAGGCAGCGTGGGAGATTGGTTTAATTGAGTGTTCAGGAACAAGCTCGTTGAGCGTAGTCGAAACGAGCGGTAAAATAAAATACATGGAAAACCAGATTTGGGATGCAGCTTGCAGCATCAGATGTGCTCGAAGAAGCTGCGAAAATTGACAGGGAAGTTAAGAACATTCTTAAGAAATTAGGTGTATGAGTAAAGGATATATGTATATATTGGAGTGTGTTGATGGGAGTTATTACACTGGCAGTACAAAAAATCTTGAATTACGAATAGCTGAGCACCAAGCCAGTGAAGGTGCAAATCATACAAAGAAACGTTTGCCGGTTAAACTTGTATATTTTGAAGAGTATTCAAGAATTGATGAGGCTTTTTACCGAGAAAAACAGGTACAGGGATGGAGTAGAGCAAAAAAAGAGGCATTGATAAACGGAATGCCTGAGGAACTGTATAAGTTGGCAGAGTGTATGAATGAAACTCACTATAAAAATTTTAAGAAAGATTAATGTGAATAGAAATGTCCGCTGCCTTCGACTACGCTCAGGCAGCGGATGAGAATGGATTTTAGAGAATGTTCAGGAAACCGCTCGTTGAGCGTAGTCGAAACGAGCGGTAATAACAAAACAAAGGTGTATGATGGAAGGTTGGGGATATTAGAACATTCAGAATACTTTGATTTTGCCAATGGACTTTGGAAAGGTAAAAGGCTACCTTTTATCTTTGCTCCTGGCAGATACAAATTTAACACTCTGTGCTGAACCAGAGAATTTATAAACTAAAGAATTAAGGAGAATGCGATGAGAGGATTTATTTTCAGATTGATTATCAATGCAGTAGCATTAATAGTTACAGCTGCAATTATCAAAGGAATGGAGTTCCACGGTATCTTTGCACCCTTTGTTGCTGCAGTTGTAATCGGAGTTCTTAATGCAATTGTAAGACCCGTATTATTAGTATTAACTCTTCCTATTAATATTCTGACACTGGGGCTCTTTACTTTTGTTCTTAATGCTTTTATGCTTCAGATAACTGCAAGTGTTGTAAGCGGCTTTAATGTAGCCGGATTCTGGTCTGCATTTGTAGGTGCAATTTTTATGACAATAATCAGTTTTGTGCTGAGCTTTTTTATAAGTGATAAAGGTAAAATTGAGTATATTGTTGTAAAAACTGAGGAATAAAAAAAGAGCAGGACTTGATTGAATTGTTTCTCAAAATATGCTTTATCACGGATTCTGCTTATCTGTGAATATTTGAAAAATTAAAGGGGAAACAGGCAAAACCAGTTTTCATAGTTATAAAATATTTTCAGGATAAAAGGAAAAGATATTTTACTTGACTTGTATTAGATATATTTATATATTCTTTTCTTGAAAGATGTTTGTTTAAAGAGGGAATAAAATGATTCATATAACATCAGGACAGTACTTTATGGGCATGCGCAGGTCTGCGGTTTTCATCGTAGGTGTTGTGTCATAATGTCTGTCTGATAATAAATTGAATACAAGCCTGCGATGAAAGTCGCAGGCTTTTTTTATAATACAGGAAGTCACAAGGCTTCCTGTTTTTTATTGTGGAAATAACTAAAGAGGGAGTTTATGCGCTGGCAAAGGCATCATTTTGAATATCACAGTACTATTGTAACGATTTTAAGCAGGCAGGAGTATTTTAAGTTTGCTGAGAAGAGTCTTATTGAATCCAGAATGAAGCTGGAAGCTTTTATTAATAAAAATCCTTTATTCAGAAATGCCATGGAACCAGTAAAGATTGATTTTCCGGCTCCGTGTGTTGTAAAAAAAATGTTGTATGCATCGGAAAGAACCGGAACAGGCCCAATGGCAGCGGTTGCAGGAACATTTGCACAGGCTGCAGTAGCTTCTGCTGTAAAGAACGGAGCAGAGGAGTGCATAGTTGATAATGGTGGCGACATATGTCTTTTTATTAAAGAGCCTGTTAAAATCGGGCTTTACACAGGCAGTACAGAGACATCGAACCTGGCATTTCTGGTCGAACCAAGAGAACGGCCCTTTGCCATCTGCACCTCGTCAGGCACTGTAGGGCATTCCTTCAGTTTTGGCAAAGCTTCCCTTGCCACTGTAATTTCTGAAGATGCTTCTGTTGCAGATGCTGCTGCCACAGCTTTGGGCAACAGGGTCAGGTCTGAGAAAGACCTGAGATACTGTTTTGATTTTTTAAAAGATATCGCTGAAGTGGAAGGAGCAGTTGTGGTTTATAAAGACAAATTTGCTTTATGGGGCAGTTTACCGGAAATAGTAAGATCGGAAATTGACGAAGAGATTATTACGTTTGGCCGTTTTGTTTATGAACAGGAGCAGAGTTTATGATTGTAATGAAATTTGGCGGAAGTTCCATTAGAGATCGGGTATCAATACGGCGGGTTGCTGAAATAATTAAAGAAAACAGTTTTTCTAACAGAATTGTTGTTGTGTCAGCAGTTTTCGGAGTTACAGACAAGCTGGAAATGGCAATACAAGATTCTGTCTCAAAGGAAGATGCTCCGGAAAAACTAATTGAAAATTTAAAGGAGATTCATCACTCTCTGGCCTATGGATTGATGTCTGACAGTGCAACAAGAGCAAGGGTTTTAAAAAGAATTGATTCTGTGCTCAATAAATGCATGAAAATTCTTAAAGGCGTATTTTATACAGGAGAAGCTACACCAAGAGTAAGAGATTCGGTTTTAAGCACAGGGGAAAGATTATCCTCTTTTCTTGTAGCAGGGGTTCTTGAAGAGATTGGTGTAAAAGCTGTGCCTGTTGAAACAGACATTGCAGGTATGCTTGCTCAGGGACAGCACGGTCAGGGTACAGCAGTGCTTGAGAAAGTTAGAGAAAATCTGCATCCTTTGTTTGACAAGATGCTGTCGGATAATGAGCTGCCGGTTGTTACAGGTTATTTTGGCGTTAATGATGAGGGTAATGTTATAACATTCGGCAGAGGCGGATCCGATTATTCCGCAGCAGTTCTTGCAAGAGCTCTTGATGCGCAGTATTTAGAAATATGGAAGGATGTAAAAGGTTTTCTTACAGGAACGCCTGATCTTGTTGAAAACGCAAAACTTATCTCGGAGCTTTCTTATGATGAAGCTGCAGAACTGGCATACTTTGGGGCAAAAATACTTCATCCCAGAACAGTTGAACCGCTTCTTGAAAAAGAAATCCCAATAGTCATCAGAAGTACTTTTCACCCTGAAAGCAGCGGAACATGGATAAAATCCAATTCATACGCAAAAGAAACTGTTGCAAAGAGTGTAACCTATGACCTGAATACAGGAATTTTGAAGATTTACGGGCCTAATATAGGTTATTCCATAAATCTTCTTTCGGAAGTCGCGGCTGTTTTTAATAAATCAAATCTGAATATCAGATCGGTTTTTACATCTCAAACATGCATAAATGTACTTTTTAATAAAAGAGATGTAAAAGAAGCGTATCAGCTTGTACAGAGTTATTCGAATACAAGTATAGAGCATGTAGAAAAAATAGAGTGCCTTGGGCTTGTGGCAATTGTCGGACATGGTATGAACCGGGACAAGAATGTTGTGGCCGAAGCATTGCTTTCTCTTACAGAAAAAAGAATCCATGTTGAACTTATAATTTCCGGTGCGTCGGAAGTTGCTTCGTATTTTCTTGTTAAAGAGTCGGATGTGACAAAGGCTGTAAAAAGCATTCACAACAGATTGTTTAGTAAAAAAGAAATAAAAACAGATACAGGAGAAGAGAAATGGCTAAAACTTATGAGGAGATAAATAACAAAATTAAAAACGGTACGGTTGTAGTGGTTACTGCAGAAGAAATTATCCGTATTGTAAAAGAAAAAGGGCACAAGAAAGCGGCTCAGGAAGTTGATGTTGTGACAACAGGTACATTCGGTGCAATGTGCTCATCCGGTGTGTTTTTAAATTTCGGACATTCAAAACCAAAAATAAGGGCTACTGATGTGCAGATTAACGGAATTGATGCTTATGCAGGTATTGCGGCAGTTGATTGTTATCTTGGAGCCACCAAACAAAGAGGAAATGAGAAATACGGCGGCGGACATGTAATTGAAGAGCTTGTTGCAGGTAAACCGGTTCAGGTTCAAGCATTCAGCAGCGGGACAGATTGTTATCCTGCAACGAAGGTTGAAAAAGAGATGACTCTTGAACAGTTTCCTGATGCTTTTCTCTTCTGTCCGAGAAACGGATATCAAAATTACAACTGTGCTGTAAATCTAACGTCAAAAACCATTTATACCTATATGGGTGTGCTGAAGCCTGAAATGGCAAATGCAACATATTCCGGCGCAGGAGAGCTGAGCCCTCTTATGAATGATCCGTTTTTCCTGACTATAGGAGTTGGCACAAGAATATTCCTCGGAGGAGGTATAGGTTATGTAACAGGTCCCGGGACCCAGCACAATCCCTCACCACCGCGAAATGAAAGAGGAGTTCCTGTAAGACCTGCAGGTACACTTTCTGTTACGGGCGATTTAAAAGGAATGTCGTCTGAATTTTTAAAAGGTGCTTTTTTTACCGGATACGGGCCTACTTTAAGAGTAGGGCTCGGTATCCCAATACCTGTATTGAATGAAGAAATATTAAATTATGTTACAATAACCAATAGTGATATTATTGTTCCTGTTGTGGATTACGGGTACGATTATCCCAACGGTGTAAGTAATGTAATTGATGAAGTTACTGTCAAAGACATTCAGACCGGTGAGATTGAAATAAAAGGAAAGAAAACTCCCTGCTCCCAGCTTTCGGATATAAAAAAGGCAAGGAAGATTGCAGAGCTGTTAAAAGAATGGATTTTAAAAGGCGATTTTTTAATAACAAAACCATCGGAGAATATACCGAGCAGCAGAGGAGCTGCGTAAAATTTTTAAGCTGTTGAGGGGCGGACTATGGATGATATATAATTATCCTCCTGACTCCCCTTATTTGATATACCTGGAGTTTCTGTTCATATAAAATTCATGTTCAGATCTGCCTGAATACCGCCCCTCACAGCTTCTGAGGGCGAATGACCGTTCGCCCTTACATCGCATTTCCGGGGTGGACCTTTTCCCCGATTCTGATCATCAT
>Ga0190359_1000337_pt1 | contig 32865 bp, 34 predicted proteins | sample 48721823_MG_FD_161269 | JGI IMG/M metagenome (GOLD analysis project Ga0190359, IMG submission 161269) | Hydrothermal vent microbial mat bacterial communities from Southern Trench, Guaymas Basin, Mexico - 4872-18-2-3_MG | ecosystem: Environmental > Aquatic > Marine > Hydrothermal vents >... | reverse complement strand
TGTAAGTCTCATTGGGTGTCACCTCCTTTTGGAGTGTGCCACCCCCCTTCACACTCTTTTTTGATTATTAAATAAAAGAATTAATAAGTGTATACTTTTAAGGTTTACTTTACAGTTCATATGGTAGATGTGTATCATAAGCGTTAGAACTAATAAACAGAATCTATTTTGGCCTTATTGTAGAAAACTCTTTAGGTAGTCTCTTTTATATTTAAATCCGTTTCTTTTTGCCAATCTTAGAATAGCCCTGTCAAACCTGCTTCCATACTGGGCTGCTGTTTTCTTTCTGTATGCAAACCTCTCTTCTAGGCCCAAATCACTTGCTATCTGTCTCAATATCAGCTTTTTATAGCCCCTACCTATTTTTACACTTGAAGGAAGATTCATAGCAATCTTAATAACATCTTTATCAAGAAATGGGAGCAAGAGATTTGCTCTTAATTTATTTGCTATTTTTAAATCCCTCTCTATGTCCCTCTCCCACATTGATTTTAGACCTCTCCAGCATTCCTTGTTTACATCTTTTGCTAATTGATGCCTTTGATAACCAGCAAATATCTCTTCCGAACCCAGACCAGAAAAGAAATCACATACTTTATCTCTATGTGCAATCTTTATAGCAGAATAAAGCACACAGCCAACACCAACTTTCACAACATTATTGGTATTCAATAACCTTGTTACATCCCGGATAATAAGTTCTGCTCCATCAAGACTGAACTCCCTCACCTTTAATCTTAATCTAAGTGCCTCTGCTATCTCTTTTGCATAAGCAACATCCTTAGAATCTTTCAACCCAACGCAATAGCAGATAAAATTCTTTTTTAGAATTTTACATATCAAGGCTATTAATGTAGAATCTATCCCCCCAGAAAAAAGAATACCAAATCGCTTTATTGGGATCCTTTTCCTTATGGCACTGATTATAGCATCTTTTAATAATTGCTTGTTTGCCTTAACCTTGGTACCCATAAGGCTATTTATTGCGCTAGTCCACATTCCCTTGTTATATATCTCCTCTATCATCTGAAAACAAAATATCAAATAAAGTTTTTTAATCAATCTCTACAACATTTGTTGTTTTCAAGTATATTCCATATTTTTTCAGGTCAACTATACTTTCTATTTGTTTTCTTGTTATGTTCATAAATTCTTTATAGTTTTCTGGTTTTATCTTCCTAATGAGAAAATGGAATGTATCTATATGGGTCCTATATATAAGGCCCATAATTTTATGTTTATTAATACACTTCTTACAGATGAAATCGGAACCAATAATCTCAAGCCATTGATCTTCTTTATTGCAATTTGAACACTTCATCTTTTACAGTTGTTCTTATCAACCTATTTAAAAATATTATCTTTTTTCAATGGATTTTTGGAACAAGAAATCAATGGATAGGTATTGAAAATAAATCTTGAGAACATAGTAAAATATAAATATGATACCAAATAGGCTTTTAGGTATTTAAGCGATTTAGAAATAAAATGAAGAATATACACAATATATACAATAACCTAATAAAAAGAGCAAGGGATTACTTTAAAAAATCAAGATTAAGCAAAGCTGTTATTGGTGTAAGTGGGGGAATAGACTCTGCCCTTTCTTTGAGGTTGATTGTTGATGCTATAGGCAACAATAATGTAACTGGCTTAATAATGCCTGAAAAAAATATAACAAGAAAAGAAGATATAAATGATGCCATAGGGTTCTGTAAATCTCTTAATGTTAAATACAAGATAATAGAGATTAATCCTATACTGAACCAATTCAAAAAAATAAAAATAAAACAAAATAAAAATTCTTGGATAAATCTAAAGCCAAGAATAAGGATGGTGATTTTATATAATTATGCAAATGCAAACAATGCTCTAGTAGTTGGAACATCAAACAAAACAGAACTTAGATTAGGATATTTCACGAAGTATGGTGATGGTGCTTGTGATTTTGAAATAATAGGAGATTTATATAAGACAGAGGTTCTTGAATTAGCTAGATACCTCAAATTACCTAGTAATATAATAAACAAAAAACCGTCTGCAGGTTTATTCAAGGGACAGAGTGATGAAAAGGAAATAGGAGAAACTTACAGAAAGATTGATGACATGTTAAAAGGTAAAATAAAAATGAGTGAAAGAATAAAAAAACTGATTGAAAAAAACAAGCATAAGACAGCTAAGATATATGTGATTAAAAAATGATTGCTCTTTTTATAGGCCGTTTTCAACCATTCCATAATGCCCATCTTTCAGATGTAAAACTAATTTTAGGTGAATGTGGGAGTGTAATAATAGGCATTGGCTCTTCTCAGGAATCTTGGACAAAAGCCAATCCGTTTAGCTATAATGAAAGAAAAGAGATGATAGAAATGACATTGAAAGCACAAAAGATAAAGGATTACAAGATAGTTGCAATCCCTGATATTGATGACAACGAAAAATGGGTTGAGCATGTTAAACGCCTGGTTCCAAGCTTTGATATAGTTTATACTGGGAACGACCTTACAGAGAAATTGTTTGAAAAGAAAAACATAAGACTAAGAAAAATAAAATTGATACCTGGTATTAGCGCAACTGAGATAAGAAAAAGAATCCTATCGGGTGGTGACTGGAAAGCCCTAGTTCCAAAAGAAGTGGCAGATTATATTGAGAAGATAAGAGGAACAGAAAGAATTAAAAGAATAAATAGTTCTTGATGGAGATAAAAACTAATTAGAATACCCTTTTAAAAAATCCTTTCTTTTTACTCTCTTTTTCAAACTCTTTTAGAAGCTCTCTTTGTCTTTTTGTTAACTTAGATGGAACATCAATGATTACCTCTACTTTTTGGTCTCCAGCCCCATTTCCATGTAGATGTGGTATTCCCTTGCCCCTCATCCTAAAAATAGTATTTGACTTTGTACCAGGAGGTATTTTTAATTTTGCTTTTCCACTTAAAGTAGGAACTTCAATCTCGCCACCCAATGCTGCTACAGTAAATGGAATATTAACCTTTAAATAGATATCATCTCCCCTACGCTCAAATAGCTTGTGTTTCTTTATATGCAAAACAATATATAAATCTCCAGGGATTGAGCCTCTCTCTCCTACCTCGCCTTGCCCAGATATCCTGAGATTTGTTCCTTCCTCTGCTCCTGCTGGAATTTTTACTTTTATCTTCCTTACCTTGTGCACTACACCAGTCCCGTCACAGACTGGGCATTCATTTTTTATATACTTTCCTTCTCCATGACATTTTCTGCAAGTTGTTGTAGTAGAAAATAATCCAAATGGCGTTCTCTGGGTTCTTCTTATAAAGCCAGTTCCATTACAGCTCGGACAATCTATGATATCCTCCTCAGTTTTTGCCCCAGTCCCGTTACATTCCATACATACTTCATTCCTTGGTATAGATACTTCTTTTTCCGTTCCAAATGCAGCTTCCTCCAAGGTTATCTCCATATCGTACCTTATATCCACACCTCTGCTTGGACCCCTCTTTCTCCTAGTTCCAAATATACCACCACCCCCAAAAAACCTATCAAATATATCCCCAAAATCAAAAGATGCAAAATCTGTAAAATCAAAACCAAAGTCAGACGCATCAAACCCACTAAACCCTGATGCTCTTTTAAATGCATCTACATCTCCAAATTGGTCGTATTGTGCTCTTTTCTCGTCATCTCCAAGGACTTGGGCAGCCTCATTAATCTCCTTAAATTTTTCAGCAGCACCCGGATCCTTATTTATGTCTGGATGATACTTCTTTGCCAATCTTTTATATGCCCTTTTTATTTCTTCCTTAGTAGCATTCCTGCTTACACCAAGTATCTTATAATAATCCTTCACCATTTTTGATGACTTAATAATTTTTTGATAATTTTTTTCCTATATCCTTCAGCTCTTTAATAACCTTTCTGTTATTCTTTAAATCAGAGGGGTCATCTGCAACAGCATAATAGGAACCTATCTTCTTAGCATAAATCCCTCTAAGAAAGTTCTCCATTGACTTGATTGCCCATTTGATAGAAGGACTATAACCGCCTACAGAGATTAAGAAAAATCCTTTACCTGTTAATTTCCTATTGTAATAGTAAGGGTTACACCTATCCATAAAATTCTTCATTATTGCGGTAACATTTGAGAAGTAACATGGAGATGCAAGAATTATTAAATCTGCTTCTTCAAGCTTCTTATAAATATCTAGCATATCATCCTCAATTTTACATTTCTTATTCCTAGCACAAAAGCATTCACCATCACAGAATTTTATATTTTTTTTGCGTAAAAAAATTATTTCTAAAGTACTTATTGAGTTTGAAAGAATATCTAACATAAAATCAGTGTTCCCCTTTCTTGGGCTTCCGTTTATTGCTATTACTTTCATATAAAAATAAAGAAAAAATTATTTCTTCTTCTTATCATCTTTTACTTCATATTCTGCATCAACTACATTATCCCCTTCTTTCTTGTCTTTAGTAGACTCCTCTGCTTTTTGTTGTTTTTCTGTCTTTGCTTCAGAAACTTTTTGATAGATTTCCGTTGAAAGTTTCTGAGTTAGTTCATTAATTTCGTCCATCTTGGTTTTTATTTTATTGACATCTTTTTTCTCAGGTTTTAGTAGTTCCTCTAGTTCCATAACCTTGCCCTTCAGTGTTTCTAATTCTTTACTATCAACCTTCCCCTCAAAGTCTTTAAACAATTTTTTTACTGAATAAACTAAGGCATCCGCTTGATTTATTGTTTCTACTTCCTGTTTTCTTCTTTTGTCTTCTTCCTCATGTTCCTGTGCCTCCCTCCTCATCCTCTCTATTTCTTCTTCACTCAATTTCTGGGCAGCAGTAATCTTTATGCTCTGCTCCTTACCAGTTCCTAAATCCTTTGCTGAAACATGGACAATCCCATTTGCATCAATGTCAAAAGTAACCTCAATCTTAGGAACTCCTCTTGGTGCAGGAGGTATACCCACAAGATCAAACTTCCCTAGGCTTTTATTGTCTGCTGCCATTGGTCTCTCTCCTTGTAGTACATGGATTGTAACAGCTGGTTGGTTATCTGTAGCTGTAGAAAATATTTGACTCTTTTTTGTTGGTATTGTTGTGTTCCTTGGTATTAAAGGTGTCATAACCCCACCGAGGGTTTCTATGCCTAAGGTCAGTGGAGTTACATCAAGCAATAATATATCTTTAATCTCACCGGCAAGGACACCTCCTTGTATCGCAGCGCCTTGTGCAACACACTCCATTGGGTCTATGCCTCTCTCAGCCTTTTTTCCGATAAAGTCCTCAACGAATTTTCTTACACAAGGCATTCTTGTTGGGCCACCAACGAGTATAATCTTATCAATGTCTTTTGGTTCAAGTTTTGCATCCTTTAGTGCCTGTTCTATTGGCTTTTTACATTTCTTTATTATTGGCTCCACAAGCTCTTCTAGCTTGGCTCTGTTTATCTTCATCTGGAGGTGTACAGGAGAGCCATCCTTCTGTGTTAGGAAAGGAAGGTTTATGTCAGTCTCCATCATTGTGCTAAGCTCTATCTTTGCTTTTTCAGCAGCTTCCCTTAAACGCTGCATTGCTGTATCATCCTCGCTTAGATCAACCCCATGCTTACTTTTAAAATCCTTTATTATGTAATTCATCAAAGCATTATCCATATCTGTGCCTCCTAGCTGTGTATCTCCAGAGGTTGCCTTAACCTCAAAGACACCCTCTGAGAAATCCATTACAGTAACATCAAGTGTCCCGCCACCAAAATCAAATATAAGAATCTTTAGTTCTTTGTCTGTTTTATCCAGACCATAAGCTAAACAAGCTGCTGTTGGTTCATTTATTATCCTTACAACATCCAAGCCAGCGATTGCTCCTGCATCCTTTGTTGCCTGTCTTTGATTGTCATCAAAATATGCTGGACATGTAATAACTGCCTTCTTTATTGGTTCTCCAAGAAATTCCTCTGCATCTCTCTTTATTTTTTGCAATATGAATGCACTTATTTGTTGTGGTGTGTATTCCTTTCCAAGTATCTTATATTTATGCGTTGTACCCATCTTCCTTTTTACTGCTATTATTGTATTCTTAGGATTAGAAACAGCCTGTCTTCTTGCTGGTTCACCTACGAGAAGTTGTCCATCCTCTGTGAATGCTACAACAGAAGGAAAAGCCTTACCATATTGACTAGCTCCTTCTGCTGACGGTATCATAACTGGTTTCCCACCTTGCAAAACAGCAGCTGCAGAGTTTGATGTACCTAAGTCTATGCCTATTATCTTCTCCTTTTTTACCTTTTCTGCCATTTTTATCACCCGTTTATAATTAGCTAACTGATATATGTAGGAGCTTGAATATCTTCCCTTACCTTTTTCTTTGATTCCTTTTTGCTCTTTTTTTCAAGCTTTTTTAGTACCTTTGGTTTCTCTATCTTACCGAATTCTTTTTCATATTTTTTTATAACCTCTCCAAGCAACTCATAAACTTTTTTAGCATGATAGGGGTCAACTAAGACTACATTATGTTTTAAAACAATAGAGGCTCTCTCTTTGCTTCTTGGATCTACCCTAGGGGTTACACTCTTAAAATCAAAAACAAACTGCATTGGATTGAAATTAATGCTTAGTTCATGCGCATAAAATGCGTCTCCATCATCTATATGCAAATTAATCTTTTGTTCTGGCATTTTGCTTTTCCTCCTTTTTTAATGCTAATTTTCTGAGTTCTTCCACTCTGCTTTCTTTAACTATCGGTTTGTTTTTTCCAAATTCTTTTTTGTAGGAAACTACATCAACAACCTCAAATAGCTTTTTCAATTTGTTAAGATTAAAGTTATCATACGGCTTCACAGAACAAAGAGCTTCATATATATCTTTATCTGTTGTGTAAAGTTCTAGTTCGGAACCCCTGCACATTATCAATGTTTCTGCCTCATCATCATTAGTTATTAGATATCTGAGAATTACCTCTGGCTTAAGCTGAATTTTTTGTTTTGAACCAAAACCATTTTTTATTTCTATTCTCATAAAAACCACCTCTCTAGCACAACTACAATATCTCCATGCTAAGTATTTTTCTTAGCCTTTCTTTATTAGGGACCAGGTCTTCTAGCTTCCCGCCTTCAATTGTTTTACCGCCATTCTTCAGGTACAATGCGTATTGCCTTATTGACTCTGGGTCATCCCTGTTTACGAGATAGTTAAGCATGAACCATATTGAGACTTCCTCACCATATTTACCACAGGTCCCAACCCTACACTGTAACGGCTTTACCTTATGGATTGTACACCCTGTTCCATCAAAAAATACACATGGTCCATATGGTCTGTTTTTGACTCTTCTGATTTTAGGCCTAAACAATCTGGTATTAAACAACTCTGCCTCTTCTAGATAGTTATTTTTAAGTTCTTCTTCTGTTATCCCTAAAAACTTTGCAATTCTCTTTATATCATCTCCAATTAAAAACCCGCTACCATATTTACAGCAATTATTTTTCCTAGTACACTGCTTACCAATCTTTAGTATTTCGCTAAGGGGTGTGTCCTTGTGTATTTTCATGATTCCATAAGCCTATTCTTTCTTTTTCTTCTTGCTTATCTTCACCTTGCTGTGTCTTATTACCTTTCCTTTGTAGGTATAACCCTTCTGCAACTCTTCCAATATTATCCCTTCATCTTTATCTGACTCTTCTGTTAACAATACCTCGTGCTTGTAAGGATCAAACTTCTCACCAAGGCACTCAATTCTCTGCACCCCTTCACTCTCTAACAGCTGGTAAAGTTGGCTAAAGATTAGCTTTATTCCATTTATAAACTCTTCTTTATTTGATGTGTTCTTCAAGGCTAACTCAAATGAATCTAATATTGGAAGTAATTTTTTTATTAGCTCTTCATTTGAATATCTAACAACCCCTTCATATTGCTTCTCAATATATTTTCTATAGTTCTCAAACTCTGCTTGTAATCTCTGAAGGGTTTCTGTTAGCTCCCTAATCTTCTTATCTTTTTCTTGCTCCTCTGCCTGTTTTTGTTTTCTCTCAGTTTGTTCTTCTCTAACCTTCTCCTTAATCATCTCTTGGGATTCGCTTGATTCTAATTTTCCCTTCTTCTCTGTTTTGCCTTTTTCCATTCTTTTTTATTTTATTTTAATCCTCTTACCCTTCTTGTGTTCTAATTTCTTTACTTTTGGTACTTCTACCGTTAATAGTCCATCCTTATAGACTGCTTCCGCACTACTTGGAACCACTTCTGTTGGCAAGGGTATTCTCCTATAAAACTGCGCACTCCTTGCTTCATAGCTATAAAACCCTTCTTTCTTTGTTTCTTTCTTTATTTTCTTCTGGGCTTTGACCTCAATAGAATCTTCATTCACATTAAGCTCAATATCATCCTTTGAAACACCAGGTAACTCTATATTTGCTATGATTTTATCATCCTTCTCTTCTATATCAACCTCTGGTGTCCTAAAGCCCCTGTATGGTACTATCTCCTTACCACTCTTGCCCAAGATAGGGAGTTCAAAACTTAATCTGTTAAAGATTTTATTAATTTCGTCTCTCATTCTCCTCAGCTCATCAAACGGATCCCATGCCATAATAACCACCTCCTTTTTATTTTTAATTTTAATTATTTTTTGTTGATTTAAAATAAACAAATATATGGTAAAAACAACATATATATAAAGTTTTCGTTTTGATATGGAAAGATTTATATATGGAAGGGATTCTTTTAATACCAGGATGAGGATTCCATACACAAGGATAACGATTGTAAACCTAAAAAAGCCAATTACTAGAGAGATAAATATAAGCCTAAAGTGGTTAGGTACCTCTTTAGGATTATTTAATTTGAGAGATAAAGATAAAAGTTGTTTTAGGATTTTTATTGAACTATTAAAGTGTGCAAAAAGAAAGGAAGAGTTAACTTCTGATGAGCTTGCTCGGAAGTTAAAGCTCAGTAGAGGTACTATAATCCACCATATAAAAAAGCTTATGGATGCAGGGATAGTAACAAGAGAAAGAAACAAATATTCATTAAGGGCAAACAATCTGACCTCGTTAATAGAAGAAATAGAAAAAGACTTAAGAAGAACCTGTGATGACTTAAAGGATATAGCAAGAGAGATTGACAAGAGGTTAGAACTAATATGAGAAAAATAAGATTTTTATTTTACATATTGTTTCTCTTGATACTGCCTTCCATAGTGTGCGCTAAGATATCCATAACATCTGAGATAAAAAAGGAATACACTATGGGAGATACCATTGGCGTTTCCATAAAGATAACTCCTGAAACAACAGATAGTGGATTATTAAGTGCTAGATTGAGATGTGGGGGAAAAGAGATTCAATACTATGCAAAACCAATAAACTTAGAAAAAGGAAAAGAAATAAAATTTAGTCTTCCAGAAATAAGGGCTATTTACGAGGGATTATGCAATATTCTAATAAATATTGATTCCTTATATGGGGAAAACATAGATGGAATAAAAACAAGAGATTTTTTAGTAACTACCAAGGTAAACATAGATTTTGAGATAGACAAGAAAGAAATAATGCCTGGAGAGGAGTTCTCTATAACGGGGTCAATAAAAAAGGGAAGCAACGAAAAAATAGAAGAAAAGACAGCCTTTATTGTTTTCAATCAAAAGAAAGAAGAACTCAGAATAGATAGTGATGGGAGCTTCCATAAGAAGATAAAAGTTCCCGAAGATATAAGGTCTGGAAGTCATACAGTAAGAGTTATATTTGAACCTTGGCAAGACATAAGCTATTCCAAAAGCAAGGAAATTGTCATTAAACCATTAGCCAAGAGGTTAGAAAGCAAAATAAACAAGAATGCGTTTTTACCTAATGAAAAGCTGAGGCTATTAGAGAACCTTTATGACCAAGCAGATGAGCCAATGGATGGAAAGGTTCTAGTTACTCTTTATAGAAAATCATTTTTTAGGAAAAAGACAATACTCAACACTAAAATCCCAGCAAACAAGGAATTTGAGTATGTTATTGATGCTAGTATAAAACCAGGAGATTATGTGCTAGAAGGCAGTTATAAGAAACTAAAAGACAAAAGAGAAATCAGAATAAATGGACTGAAGGATATTGATATAAGGTTGGAGAATCAGAACATAATTATAAACAATATAGGGAATCTACCATACAGGGAGAAGATAAGGTTTCTGTTAGAAAAAGATGGCAAGGAGATTATACTAACAAAAAGGTTAAGCCTTGATGTTGGGGAGGACTATATCATTGACTTATCACAAGAACTTCCAACTGGAAATTATAAGATTAAACTACCGAATAATAACACAATAACAAATGTGTACATAGAAGATAAAAGAAGTATCCCAAAAAAGATTTTTCAAGGAGTAGTAAAGATTACAGGAAACATAGTATATGGTGGGGGTTATTTAGCCAAACACCCCAAGCTAGGTGTTTTTATTATGGTACTAGTAATAATAATTCTCTTCATTTACTATGGGAAGGGGAAAATAGGCAAATTTATAGGCCCAAGAGGAAAGTGATTGCTTTAACATATGCAATTAAGAGAAGTTTTACCGCAGGGCAAAATTTGGGTGGAGCGAGATACAAGAAAGCAAAACCGTTAAATCACTGTTAGTTTCTCCGAATGTAGTGAGAATTGAGTTTTAGTGCAACGTTGGGTGAAGCCCAAAAACTCAAAGTTTTTGTTGGTGAGCGTTTTTATAATAATTATGCGAAGCAGACAATTAGTTTAAGAAGCCCTACCAGAAATTGTATAATACAAAATACATATTTTCTTGTATTAAAATTGTATCTACATTGTGGTATTACTATATAATTGTTGTATTCTCAATTTTCTTGGTATGACTGATTTACAAGAAATTGACATAAAACAGAAGTTATTAGAACTTTCAAAAAAAGGTTTTGTTAAATCGTTAAGAAAAGATAATACCGGAATTGGTTTCACATTAGAAACCTTACTAAAAATTAAGGAAAATAATCTCGGAGAACCAGACTTTACATATAAGGGGCTTCCAATTGAATTAAAGGCTCAAAGAATTGATGCTTCTTCAAGAGTAACTTTATTTACAAAAGTTCCACACTGGTCTCCCCTTTCTGCGAGAGAAATCATAGAGAAATATGGTTATCCAGATGCAAAAGGAAGGCAGGGGTTAAAGATTACTCTAAAAGTTGATGATTTTAATAATAAGGGTTTCAAATTGGAGCTTGAAGAGAAAAGTAATCGCTTAAACATTGTCCATAAAGAAGGAGGAATTGTAGCTTTTTTCAAAATTGAGGAGTTAATGGAAACCTTGAAAAAGAAACTATTTGAAAACTTGTTACTTGTTCTTGCAGAAAGAAAAAAGATAGGTGAAGATGAATATTTTCATTACAAAAGAGCAATACTATTGACGAATTTAAGTGAAAAAGCATTTGAAAAATTGCTTAAACAAGGATTAGTAGTCTGGGAGTTTAGGATGGATATAAGAGAAAGGCACAAAGGAAAAGGTGATTTCTTCGTAAGAGATCATGGTCCAGGATTTAGATTAGGCAGAAACCATCTTGATAAATTATATGAAAAAAAGGAAGTAATCCTTGATGAATAGTGTATTATTGTTTTTCTAAAATAACAATCCATTCTTCATTTATTGTTACAGCATGATTTCCACTTACATTAGTAGGGCTATTAAGTTTTGGCATTCTCTTATGCGGGATATTTCTAATAAAAGTATGATGGTGTTTATAATGATTTTTTGCTTGAAAAAGTTCAACAATTATCTGATCTGTCGGAATTTGAATACCTTTTACAGTTCTATTACCAACAACAAAACAAAGAAATGCTCCTTTTTTTGTAACCCTGTGTAATTCTCTTACGCATTTATCAAAATCTACATAAAAACTTAAAACATCTTTTGCTCTTCTTGGATCAATGCTAGTGATTTTATCTAAAGTTTCTTTTAAAGTTGGGGATCTTAAACCATTCTTTAAATCTTTTGTAGGTATTCCTCCTAAACTGACTTTATCTATATTCATAACAGTCTTTTTATCATAACCTAACCATTGTAAAGCTAATCTTGAAAATTGACCATAAGCTACAGTAGTCCTACTATCACCATAAGGCGGAGATGTAACAACTAAATCTATTGAATTATCTGGCAAAGATGTTTTGTTTCTTGTATCTTCGTCAAGTATAATAACATCACAATCATGCCTCTCTTTCACAAATTTTTCCATTCTATAAATATTGTCTTTTGCTTTTTGCCTAAATTCTTCAATAGTTTTAGGATTGTGTTTTTTTAAAATCTCAGGACTCATACGATAAAGCTTATATTCCCTTTTTCTAGTATTTGAAACATTTCTCACTGTTTCAGAAAAGGCGATTAAGAAAAAATCTCTAATATCTTTGTCTTCTATCTTGTTTATATTGTTTTTGATTATTGTTAAATCTAAAATAACTTCTGGTTTAAACCAAAAATCGATGTTAAAGAATTTAGGAGTTTCGATTTTTTTCTGTTTGAAACTAACTTCTCGTTTATCTCTTAAACAATTTTTAATTAATTTATGATATTCATTCCAGAGTGATTGTGGTTTAATTGGGGTTACTTTTACTTTTGCTATTAATAATGCAAGAGGATTTATATCTATGCCATAAACTTTTTTAAATTGGGAATGCAAAACACCTTCTAACAATGCTGTCCCCGAACCCATGAATGGGTCAAGTAAAGTTTTTGCATTTTTTCCATAAGTTCTTATTAACCTTCTGGCTATTTGCGGTATCATCATTGCTGGATAAGTATGATACCCGTGAGTAAGAAATTTAGTATATTCATTACGATAATCCCATGAGGGATCAATAAATTTCCTCTCTGCTACTTTAATCAAATTTTGCGATTGCATTTTTTCCCAACTTTGTTAATTGATATAAACGACCTTTCTTAGTATCTTCATTAAGGCATTCTACAAGTCCTTCATCTTTTAACTCTCTAAGAAACATACTAACATGGTTTAACCTTATTCCTACTTTTTTCGCAATTTCAGAGGGCATAATCATCTCACTTCCAATAGCTTTCAATATTTTTGCCCTATATACACTTGATTTTATAAGTGATATTGCTCTCACCATATTCTTGTCCATACAATTTTAATTAACTACAATAATATATATTGTTAGCTACAATATTAATACAATTTACATACATATAAATTTTTCGATTTAAAATTATTAAAAAGAACTTGCCTTCTAGAGTTTAGGAAATTAACGTGCTAATCTTTTGAGAATACCAACAATGCCTAAAATCCAAATACAATTCCGATTCCAACAGCCGCCCAGAGAGCAAGGTTTCCTAAACTTTTTTCAATACCAGTAGAACTAAGAATTATGCCAATGATAAATAAAACTGCAATAATCCCAGTTCCACCTAATGCTCCAGCCCACAATTTCTGTGCCATAAATATTAATAATAAATTAAACTTTAATAATTTTTCTGCAAAGCAGACAATATATGCCCAAGGCACAAGGAGGGCTTCCCACAATTCTAATTTTTTAGCGAGGGGGTAAATTGAAACTATCCCCCTATCACCTCTTATTTGCCCTAAGACTAGGTCTTACCTTTTCTGCACCTCTACCCTTATTTCTCAAGCCCCTAGATTTTCTAGCTGTGGATGTCAAGCCTCTTGCAGCCCTACCCTTCTTATCACAAATCCAGTTTATGTGTGGATCTGACATTATAGCTGGATGGGTTCTATCAATAAGGATTACCTCAAACCAGATATATCTTCCATCTTCACCAACATAGTAGGAATTCAAAACAGAACAGTTCCTATATTTTCTTTCAACTCTCTGTTCTGCAATCCATTGATAACTCATCCTTAATACTTTTTTTCTCCTCATATGTTTACTTCTTCTTCCGGCTTTGAACTTTGGTCTCTGTCTTTTGTGTTTCATAATGCGCTGCCTAACCACAATATAACCCTGCTTCGCCTTGTAGCCTAAAGACCTAGCTCTATCAACCCTTGTAGGTTTATCAACCCTTATTGTTGCTGGTTGTTTTTTCCATTCAAGAATTCTTTTCTTAAAGATATCTTTTAAGTTCTCTTCTGGTTTTTTCCAAATTTCTCTAATATACTTATACAAAGACATTTTAGCCTCCATTATTTTTATCTTTAATTTTTAGGTTCGGAGAAGCTACTCTCCACATTCCTTAAAACAGGATTCTATGTCCGTTTATAAATGTTGCTGATTTTAGTTTAAGATAAATCTTAACAAAAAAAATAAAGAGCTAAATCATTAATTATTTAAATAAGTGCTAATCATTAATCCTTAATAATGAGAAAAAGAGGTTTGAATTTACCAAAGGAGAGAACATTTAAAGGGCCAGCTATTATATGGAAAAGAGTAGCTGCTTTTGTCACAGACATCTTAATAATAAACTTTATATTATTTTTTCCTTTTAGAAGAATAATAACAAATATGCTGCCAAGATTTGGTTCTTACTCAGAAGCATACGAGTTTTTTATTTCAAATCCAGGTTATTCCAATAAGCTAATGGTGGTCTCATTAACCATGGCTATTTTTGCCATACTTTACTTCACAATATTGGAGTATAAGCTCCAACAAACACCAGGAAAGATGCTCTTTAATATATCAGTAATTAGCGAAACAAAAAAATTAAGATTGTGGCAATGTATCTCAAGAAGTTTATTTTTAATCCCAATGTTTCCATTTATTCTTCTATGGATTGTTGATCCATTGTTCATGATTTTTACTAAGACAAATCAAAGACTAAGCGAGATATTAAGCAAAACAAGAACAATTGAAACTTATGTAATAGGGTGATCAGATGAAAACGATTAAAAACAAATGGTTTTCGGCCATAATGATAATATTTCTTCTGGCAATACTAAGCTTCATAGTTTCTGGTTTTATATCTGTCTTCCTTGGAGGGGAAGCTAGTGGTGGTAATGTAGCCATTATACCAATAAAAGGGGTAATAATTGTAGATAATCTTAAGATATTTGGGCAACAAGTTAGCTCATCAAGTTCTATAATAGATTCCATTAAAAAAGCAAACAAAAATCCTGAAATAAAAGCAATAGTTTTTGAGATAAATTCTCCGGGAGGAAGTGCGGTAGCTTCTGAGGAGATTGCAAACACAATCAAAAAAACAAACAAAACAACAATTGCTTGGATAAGGGAGATAGGAACCTCTGGGGCATATTGGATTGCTTCTTCCTGCGACAAAATAGTAGCTAACAGAATGTCAATAACCGGCTCCATAGGTGTCTTAGCTTCATATCTTGAGTTTTCCGGACTTCTCCAAGATTACAACATTACCTATCAGCGTTTGGTTTCCGGAGAATATAAAGACATAGGAAGCCCATTTAAGCACCTAACAGAAGAGGAGAGAAGATTGTTCCAGTCAAGGATTGACAAAATCCATGAATTTTTTATAGAAGAAGTTGCAAAAAATAGAAACATTTCAGAAGAAAGAGTAAGGGAGATTGCTACAGGTATGTTTTATTTAGGAGGAGAGGCAAAAGAGATGGGGCTTATTGATGTGCTCGGTGGTAAAGAAGAGGTTAAAGAAATCATTGAAAAAGAATTAAACATAAGTGTAAGTTTTGTCAGCTATAAGGAGGAAAAGAAGCTGATTGATCTGTTAGGAGAACTTTTATCTGAGCAATCATTTTTTATGGGGAGAGGGATTGGTTCTTCATTATTTGACATGAGGACTATCAGAGGATTAGAAGTTTGGACTTAGATAACTTAAACAAAGTAAAATGAAAAGAGGGTTTTCTCTTTTACTGGTAATTTTGTTTCTCCTATTTTTCACTAGTTTCAATTACGCAAATAAAGAAAAAAGGCCTAAAGAAAAATATGTGGCTGGAGAGCTAATTGTGAAATACAAAGAGAATGCTGTATTGGGATTTAACCAAAACCTTACAAGACTTGTGGGTTCAAATATAATGCATATGGTATTATCAGAAGAAAAGCTATTTAAAGATGAAAATAAGAGGGAGCTGAGCAGAATATACAAATTGAAGGTTTCAAAAAATGCTGATATAAAAAAATTAGCTGAAGAATATTCAAAACTACCCTATGTTGAATATGCAGAGCCAAATTATATATATGAAATTTTATATCAGCCAGATGACAGTTCCTTCGCATCCCAGTGGGGACTTAATGTGATAAGGGCTAATGAATCATGGAATATAACAAGAGGAAATAGCTCAGTGGTTATAGCAATAATAGATACAGGAGTTGATTGGGACCATCCGGATTTGGCATTGAACATATGGAATAATACAGATGAAATACCAGACAATGGTGTGGACGATGACAATAATAGTTATGTGGATGATGTCAGGGGTTATGATTTTGTAGATATTGATAATTCCTCATACGAAGACGAGGGATATATATTTGATCCGAATGAGGACTATAACAACAATGACACAAACCCTATGGACTATCATGGTCATGGAACGCATTGTGCTGGGATTGCTGCTGCAGTCACAAATAATAGTCAAGGAATTGCAGGTGTTTGTTGGTATTGCAAGATTATGCCTGTGAGGGCTGGCTTTAAGATATGGTGTCCAGCTTCTGAATGTGGTGTCGCTGGATGGACTGGTATTCTGGAAGTAGATGATATTGCACATGCTATAAGGTATGCTGCTGACAATAACGCGTCTATTATCTCTATGAGTTTTGGTGGAACAAATTCAAGCACCCTACAGGATGCCATAGACTATGCTTACAGTAAGAACATCACACTTATTGCGGCAGCAGGAAATGATGGCACAAGTGATAAGACAAATGCCTATCCTGCTGCTTATGATAATGTCATAGGGGTTGCTGCAACAGGAGAGGGTGATAGTGTTCCTTCATATTCAAACTATGGAGCCTGGGTTGATGTTGCAGCACCAGGAAACAATATTTATAGTACCTACTATAACGATACCTATGCTACAATGTCCGGAACATCAATGGCTGCTCCCCATGTGGCTGGAGGAGCAGGTTTACTATTAAGCTATAACTCAAGTTTGAGCCAAACAGAAATCAGAGATATATTAAATCACACAGGGAAAGTAATTAACTTCCATGGAACAGAGATACCAAGAATTGATTTGCTATCTGCACTATCATCATTTGACAAAACACCGCCTGTATTGACAAATAATGCAACAAACAATACAAAACCAAGAAAGAATGATGTAGTCCAGTTCAATATAACTTGTACTGATAACTTTGGGGTTTCGTTCTATTTTTTCTCTTGGAACGAAAGTGGACAATGGATAAATAGCTCTAATGGCTCAATTAACGGTGTTTTTGCTCCTATAAGTGTGGTTAAAAATATAACAGCAACAAGAGGCAAATCTGTTTTTTGGAAATTTTATTGTAATGATACGAGCAACAATTGGAACATGACACAAGAATGGAGTTTTACTGTTGAGAATACCATACCAAGCATATTAAACCTAACATTAACATCAACCGATAGTCTAAACAGAACAAATGGTAGTTTGGTAGCATATTTTGATTATTTTGATGTTGACAATGACACTAATGTCTTCAATGAGACAAGATGGTACAATAACAGCAAATATGTCCCAGCATTTGATAACATTACGCTAATAGGTGCAGGGAATTTTTCTTATAATGAAACATGGATATTCTCCATTAGAGTCTATGATGGTTATAACTGGAGTGATTGGTATAATTCTAGCAGTATAACAATTTTGAATACCCCTCCAGATAAACCAATATTGAATCTTCCAGAGAATGGAAGTTTCATTAATAGTAATTATACTATACTAAATTGGAGTGTTACAGACTTTGATAATAATACTATGAGCTGCTATCTTTATGGAGGTAGAAATCAGCTTAGTATCATTAATATCACAAATAATGTTACTCCTGGTAGCTATATAACCTATAACTGGACAAACCTAAGTGAAGCAAGTTATTATTGGAGAGTTCATTGTGATGATGGATATGATAATTCAAGTAATAGCACTACATACATGTTTACCGTTATTTCTGCACCTGTTACCCACCCTACATTAGTGTCTGTATTAGATTATGACGCTGATGGAAATATTGAAATCAACTGGAGTGATGACGGGAATGAAAGTGGTGAGAGTTATAGAATTTACAGGTTCACTAGTAACATAACCTTAGTAAATTCTTCTCTAAGAGTTATAGCTACTAATGTATCAGAAGGCATAGAGTTTTTTGAGGACAACACAACCACAAATGGAACGAGATATTACTATGTTTTAATTACAGTTGATTCCAATGGCAACTATAATGAAAGTATATTCTCAAATTGTTTAAGTGGTTTATCCAATGATACAATAAAACCAAAAACAGCATCCAATATAACTATAAGCTCTTCAGGTAATACAGCAACCCTCAGTTGGAAAAATGTAAGCTATGACACTAGGGGGAATCCCGACTTCCATGGCCTGAGGTATGTTATCTATTATGGAAAAAGCTTTAATTCCTCAAAAACCCTAGCAAATGAATCTATAAGTAGCTACAAGACAAAGACAGTCTATACTAACCATACTACGATATCAGTAACAAGCTCTGGTATTTACCATTTTATTATTACTACTTTGGATGATGGTAATAATGCAAATCTAACATTAGGTAACAATTATGGGAACGCAAGTTTGAGTTATACCCCACCTAACATAAATGAAGACGGGGGTGGCGGAGGAGGCGGGGGTGGTGGCAGTGGTGGGGGTGGTGGAGTTGCGAGAGTAATAAAAAAAGTAAACTTGGAAGCAAAAGAAGAGTTTATAAACAGCGGAACAAGTGTGAAAGTCACGCAAGGAACTTATCTTATATTTAAAGACAAGAATAATAATGAACACATAGTAAATATATCAAAACTCTATTCGGATAGAGTCATAGTAAAGATTAAATCAAAGATTATAACATCTATTTTTTATGTTGGTGATGAGAAAGAATTTGATGTTGATGATGATAACAAGAACGACATATTCATCAAACTGATTAAAATAGAAGGAGGAAGTGCTGAATTCATATTCAAGAAGATTAAATATGAAGAAAAGGATAACAAAACTAAGATAGAAAATAAATCAATAGGCACTGAAGGTACAAGAGGTTCAGAAAATAAAGAAAAAAAGAAAGCATTTGCCAGCGAAGCAAAACCAGTCAAGACTAGCAAAGAAAATTACTTAATAAGTAGTATATTATATTGGTTTGAATATGTTATAAAAACAAAGGTTATTGTTTTCTTGGTATTAATTGTAGTACTGTCTACCATCATTGCAATAGTTGTAGTTAGAATAGTAAAGCTAACAGGATACAGAAGACTATTTAGAAAATATGAAGAGCTTAAATTTGGAAAAAAGAAAAAAAAGAGGGATAAAAGACATTGGAAGGGTAAGAAAAAACATCAAAAAAACAAAAAGCCTAAGAAGTTATTAAAAACACCTTATCATTAGCCCTTACAATCCTTTCTGTTTTTATCCCTACTACCTCTCCTTTTTTTGCCTTATCTGTTTTTCTGTGATTTTTTTCAATGGAAGTTACTCTTTGTTCTATAACTCCGGTTGTTGGTCCTTGTATCAATATATTGTCCCCTATCCTTAGGCTGTTTGATTCAATAACTACTTCTGCAACATTAATTTTTTTGTAATAGTTTCTTATCTTTCCGATATATATCTTCTTTTTTGTGGCTATGCTTCCATAAGCCTTACTCCAATCATCAACAGGCTTTCCTAAATAGAAACCTGTTGAAAACCCCCTGTTATAGACTGTACGAAGTGTTTCTTTTAGTTTGGTTAGGAGTCTATTGTTTATTTTTTTATTCTTGAAATAAAAATCTATCGCCTCCCTATAACATTCTGTTACAACTTTAACATATTCTGGACTTCTGTTCCTGCCTTCTATCTTAAATGCGTTTATGCCTGTTCTGATTAATTTGTCTAGGATATCTATTGCACACAAATCCTTTGGGCTTATTATATAATCCTCACCAAGCTCAAACTCATGACCTTCTTCAATGTCTTTTATTATGTATTTTCTCCTACATGGCTGTAAACATTCTCCACGATTGGCTGATTTGTTAAATATTTCTTGACTTAGGAAACACCTTCCAGATATAGAAACACACATAGCACCATGAACAAACACTTCTACTTCCATACCTAATTTATTTTGTTTTATCTGATTAACTATATTTCTTATTTGATTCAAAGAAAGCTCTCTTGCTAGATTAACTCTTTTTATAATCTTAAATCTCTCTTTTAGTATTTTTATTGCATTGAAACTACTTACAGATGCCTGTGTTGAGAGATGTATTGGCAAGCCAAGTTTTTCGCACTCATGAATAACAGAAAAATCCCAAGCAATTATTCCATCTATGGAGTTTTTCTTTAATTTTTCTAGTATCTTCCTTACCCTAAGAAGTTCGTTATCGTAAACAATCGTATTTAATGTAAAGTACGCCTTGATATTGTCCTTGTGGCATAAATCTATAACTTTTTTTATATCACGCAAATTAAAATTCTTAGCACCTAGGCGTAAATTAAGTTCTTTTATTCCAAAATAGATAGCATCTGCTCCTGCATCTATTGCTGCCCTCAAGCTCGTGAAATCTTGCACAGGGCTCAACAGCTCTGGTTTCATAATTCTTGTGGATTTTGTTGGTATTTATATAGATTATCCTAAGCAGATTTATATTAAAAAATATGAAAGATTAAGGAAATTTACTACTATACAATAGAAAAATATTTAAAAAGCATTTAAGTTCTAAACTAAGTGGTAGGATGGTTGAACAAACAATTGCTTTAGTTTTTGGAGGTGGTCATGTAGCCAATTGGCAATCAGCTACTCTAGGAGCCTATGAAGCAGCAAAGGAGTATGGTTATAGAGTTATAGCTTTTGATGGTGGCTTTAAAGGTGCCAATACCGGAAGATATTTTGTTGTAGACCCAAAGCACTTAGACAAGGAAAGGGCTGGGATTCCTTACGGGTCATCAAGAGCAAAGGCTGACCCAGATGCGATTGCTGACAATCTGGCAAAAATAAAGAGGGATGGATTCGATATTAAAGGCATCGTTGGTTTTTGTGGAGACGACCACCAAAAGCAAATCTATAGGCTCCAATCTGAGAAAGGTATCCCTGTTGTTTGTTGGCCAAAAACAATGGATAATGATTTGTCAAGAACATGGTTTTCTCTTGGATATCATACAGCAGGATACAACGCAGCTCAATGTGTTAAGAGAGGCATAGACGGGGCTATTACAAATGGCAGGATTCATTTTATCACAATGTTTGGTAGAGATACAGATTGGGTTGTTGCTGCTGCTGGTGGATTTGGAGGTGCAGATATAACTATTGGTGGGGAAATTAATAGCAATCAAGTAACAAAATACAGACTAGACCATATACTTGAAATGGCTAAACAAGCCTATGATGAAAATAAAGCAAGATATGGAAGACCTTTTGCAGTAATTGCTATGGCTGAAAGTGTTGCTATTGAAGGACTAGAAAGCCATGTTGATGTTGGACAAGTTGATGAGCATGGACATCCAAAGATTGAGCCAGAGTTATTAGCAATAGGTATTAAAAAAGCTATGAAAGAAAGAGGATTCAAAGATGTTTCTACAGACACGCTTACTTATGATAGCTTAAGGAACTGTCCTCCTACTAAATTAGACAGAAAGTGGGGTTATATAGCAGGGGCTAGGTGTATTGAAGAGCTTGTTTCTGGAAATGTGGGTGTTTCAGTAGTCCTAGTGAGGGACGATAAGGCAGGAGGTATTAGACTAGATACTGCCCCTATACCAGAAGTAGCAAAAAAGAGATTTTTAAGACCTGAAGGATTCATGGACTATAATAGCCTTAAACCAACAGCCAAATTCATAGAGTATTATAGGCTTATTTTTGGCGAACCGGTTAGCCCAGAAAAACTAATACCTAAATTAGAACTAAGAACAGTCTAAATCACTTATGTTTATTATCTTGATATCTTCATCAATCCTAGGACATGCTGTATTAATCCATGCCTCTATAAATGGGAAATTTTCTAATTGGTTATAATCAATAGTATCCGCGAGAAATAGGTAAAATCTTTTTTTTGGATATTTTCTTTTTAGAAACCCTAATTTTTCTATTGGATAGTACTGCCCTGGCTTTGTACTTATAATCACTCCAACAATTCCTGCCTTTAAGAATCTAATTAACGCCCCTTTTTTTCGCTTTAAGTATTGTTCTAATTCTTCTTTTTCTATTTTATAGAAAGATTTTTGTAACGGGTTATAAACAAAAACTGGCTTTTTTGTTTTGATAGCAACACCAAGAGGATGGAATTTGCCATCTCCAATATATAAAAACGCATCAACAATGTTTTTTATTTTTTCTGCTCTTTTAACATTACAACCTAAAACCTTGCCAGCTATCAATACTTTCTTGTTTTTTAGCTGATTTTTGATTAGGGGCAAGTTTTTTAAAAATTGTATAGAACTTACTAGACCAATCTTCTTAGGTAGTTTTTTTTCTATACTTCTTGGAAGCTTTATCTTTTTACTATAACTTGCCTCTATAAAAAGAGTCCTCATAAGCATAGAAGGAGCAGGTGAATATATAAATATTTTTAAAGAGAACAATATTTACAATAAAAAAATGGATACAGATGTAATAACTCCCCCATGGTATCACCCAGATGAGTATTTCCTTGGGTTCATCCCAGAAGGAATAGGGAGAAGGGTGTCTCTTGAGAAAAGGATAATAAGAAGGATTGTCGGGAGGCAAGATAGAAGCATAAGAATATATGCGGGGGCTGACAGAGAAGAATGCTATAGCAAAGATTTCTATAGGAATATATACTTTTACCTACATATTGACTTTGTAATTGAAGGTCTAACCCAAGGAGCTTATTTTAGATTGTGTATGCATGACAAAGACAGGGGAGAAATAAACGAAGAAAATGAATTTAATTATTATCCTGGATTTTTTTATCCACCAATGAGAGGGCATCACTTGTATTATGCTGGTGTAGTAAGAAAACTCAAGCATCTAGCCAAGAAATCAAAACTACCCCTTTACTATGTTGGGTGGTACTATCATGAATTCCAGACATTCACAAAGCAGTTTGGTTTTAGATTGGCTAATCTTCCTGAAAACGAAGGAGTTAAGAAAACTATAAGAAGAGGAGAAGAAGTCTTGATAAGGAGGGGCTTAAAAAGAAAGGAGCCTAATGAGTGGCTAGTCAGAGACGGAGACATAAGTTTATTAAACCAGTCTTGGTGTTTTTTCAGAGAAGAGTATAAAAACGGGAGAGGAATGGTAATCAGAGTGCCGATGGGAATAGAAAGATTCACTCCAGACAATCCCTTTGTTCTTGTTTATAGACCTAATTGCATTAATTAAGCGCTGGAAAATTAATTTTTATGAAGGGAGTTAATTTCAATTGCTTGGGTTAAATATTTATATAGAATAACAATATCTTTAAAATATATGGATGATAAAACTACCAATAAATTAATGGTTATGTTGACAATTGTAATTGCTTTAGGCACTCTTGCTGATGTAATGATTTCAAGTGTAACTACAACATGGACGCTTAGTTCATTACCAACAAGAATTATTATTGCAATAATAGCTATGATAATGGGTGCATTAATTCATGCTGCAATTACAACATTGATATCTGAGAAAAAATAGGTATTTGCCCTGTGTCCTACTGTACCTATGCTTTGTTTGGCGTTTTTTCTTGCAGAAAATATATGATGGGGGATAAATAACTGAAGCTCTGTAGTGTCTATAGTACAGATTATCTTAACTTTGTCAAAGATTATTTTACCAGGATTCTCAAATGTACGTCTGATATAGGAAGTGGATAAACTTGTTGTCTTCTCCACATTTGGCTTTTAGCAAATTGAGAAACTGGTACTTGTGCCTGTCTCCTTGATTGAGGATAATAAATTGGTTCTGGCTTTCCACATATACCTACTTGGTAACTTTTGTCATTTAACAAAACAATATTTGCTAATGCCTGATTTATCCCACCAGTAACTTGGAGAGGGATTACTCTTTTTGGTTCTCCATCCCTTACAACATACGCTTCATATGCTTTAATCATATATGTTTTCTCTTGTGGTAGGGTGTAACCCTCATGAGAAACAAGTAAGATTCTCCCTTCTAAATCTATATTTTGTGTTGGACCATCAATAACAGTACAAGTCATTCTCGGTTGTGGAAACATCCCATCATTATACTGAGATGCATTACCTACAAAATCACTCTTTTCCAAACCCATATATTGTTTGAGTTTTTCGGGATCAGCGTATTCGCTTCCTAGAAAACCAACAACTTTTCCGTCTTTTATATGAACTCTAGGTTCTCTTTTCCTCCCATAAGCATCGACATAGGTAAATCCTTGGACTCTAAATCCTTCTATCTTCTGTTGAGGGTTATCTGTCAGAACTATACCTTTATTTTGTATGTTTTGTCCATATTTGAAAGTTCCAGATTCTCCAAAACCTAAAAGCCTTATTGGCTCTTCAAAATGATGTCCAAAGATTTCATGAACAGGAACGCCAGTTAGCATTATAACATCATATAATTCAGATAAAGGTATTCCTGCTTCCTCTAAACTGCCATATCTTAATCCTGATATTTTGTATAACTCATGGAATGCTTCACTAAATGATTTTGCTCTTTTGATTCTTTTGTCAGATGTAGGATCTGCTAAATATTTGATTAAATCAGTTAATCTTTTAATTTCACCTTCAGATGTACAAACAACACCTATATCTCTACTTGTTGGAATGGGAGCATAACCATGAGAATAAGAGATTCCAAAAAATGGAATTGTTTGAATAACTTTTCCTCCTTTAGAGTTTACAATTATTATTTGTTCAACCCGTAATGCCCTTGTAAGTCTTGTATTTTTATGATTTTTGGTAAATTCTCTTAGCTCAGGATCATACATTGTAATGCCTGATGGAATTGATTCTATATACGCCTCTTCTGTTGTTGGTAGAGGGATTCCTTTTGGATGAAAAGTAAATCTATGTCCCTGCAAATCTCTTGCAACAGCTACCTCCCTTACATTATGAGGAAGCAAATCATCAACACCAGTTTGAGTATATATGCCCCTGTCTATCATCTCTTTATTAAGATTAGACTGGCAACCCCTCCATTCTGAAACCTGTCCATTAATAAAAGTAGCAGAATAAGAGACAATTCTAATATACCTAGAGACTATATTCTCCCCTTTAAATTGTTTAACCTCATCAGATAGCAAATCAGCTATTTGCTCTAATTCAGATTTTGACCTGATTAATTCGTTAACACCCATATTTTTAATGTAGCAACTATTCCTTTATAAACCTTTCTGTTTATTTACTACTTATAAATGGCTACATTTATCAGGAGCAGGAGATGTCCTTTAAATATCGTCTGCTAATTGCAGAAATTTATAAAATGCTCAAGGGCAAACCCTTCTGAAAGTTTTGCTTTCCTAGACCACGCTGCGCTCTCACCTATCGGCTCGGCGGATTTAACATATCGGATTAGGCGAAGTTTGTCCGCAGGACAAATTTGGGAAACCGAAGTGCAACGAGGTTTCCGCATAAGCCGTGTTAAGTGAGCCGAGCGATAGCGAGAGTGCAACGTGCCGACGAACTCTGAAGGAGTGAGGAGAGTAAAAATGGGTCGCGGCCGGAAATTTTAATCATCTTCATAATGGTAATAATCATAATCCCTAATAGACTTAATAGCAGTAAAAATATCTGAAAGCTTTAATTCTTTGTTTCTATCTTCAATATCTTGAATAGTACGCAAAAAATCTCTTTTCCCACAATTTCCATATCTTGCTCCCAAATTAAACCATCGTTTGTCTATAATATCTCCAGTTTCAAATTCATAAACAATAAAATCTCCCCGAGCTCTCCAAATAATTCCTACCAGACCTCTATCTTCAGTACTATAAAAATCATCTAATAACAACAAACCCCCCTGACACATAGCGGCAACCTTTTTTCTTCCTGGTGAAGATAAATGCAAGTAATCATCAAGAATCTTATCTTCTGAAATATTATATTTTTTAGCAAGTTCAGAAACATTAACTACTTCCTCTAAACCAACTCTAGCTTCTGAATCAGGTTTAGGATACTTATATTCTCCCCTTTTAAGAACACAATTGACTTTTCCCGTAAGTAATTCCCTTTGCAAATCATCCTTAAACTCATTTTCTCTCGGGATTAAACATTCACCTTTTTCAATTTTTTCTCTCTCCAAATATCCTACAAAACCTATTCCAGCAAATCTTGACGCATCCCAAGCCCTATAAATTTCATATTTCATACTTAAATTAAGTAATAATAATTATTTCAAACTTTTTTTCTATTTTTTGTTCAAAAGGTAAAGATTTAAATATATTATTTACTATTTGATATATTATGGAAGAAAAAATATCAAAAACAATAGAAATCATAAAATTGTCAATGAAAGATAGAAGAATAATTAAAGAGTTAAACAAAGACAGCAGGCAATCTTTTTCTAACATTGGAAAGAGAGTTGGTTTGCCAAAAAATGTAGTTAATTATAGAGTTAATAAATTAATTGATAATGGTGTAATAACATTATTTTGCACAACAATAAACAGAGCGAAACTGGGTTATATGTATTGCAGATTATTCTTAAAATTTCAACATTTTTCAGAGCAAATTGAAGATGAGCTAATAAATCATATTTCTAAATTGCATAATATTCACTGGGTTGCAAGTTTAGATGGAAGTTTTGATTTTTACATAATTTTTCTAGCAAAAACAATGAAACAAGTTGATGAAATATATGAATCAATAATTTACAAATTTGATAAATATGTTATAGATAAAGAACTAAGCATAGCATCACATTTGTATTATTTGCCTTACAATTATCTTTACGAAAAGATAGAACACAGATATGGAGAAATTAAACCTGAAAATGAAATAATAAAACTTGACAAAAAAGATTACAAACTAATCAACCTTATAAAAGAAAATTCTAGAATGCCAATGATTGAATTAATGGAAAAAATGAATATGAGCCCACAGGTGATAAGGAACAGAATAAAAAATCTTATTAAAAAGAACATAATAACAGGATTCAATATAAGAATTGATCATACAAAATTCAAGCTCCATCATTTTCACACATTTCTAAATTTAGCAAATATGGAAAAAGAAATAGAAAGAGAATTAATCAATTTTTTATGCTCAAAAAAATCAACTATTCATGTTATTAAAGGTTTAGGCAAATGGGACCTTGAATTTGAATCTGTTTTTCCATCACATTTTGAACTGCATGATTTTTTGAAAGAACTAAAAGATAGATTTCCTGAAAATATTTCCAGATATGATTCTGTTCTGATATATAAGATCTATCCAATTAATACAGTCAGATATGAATAATATTCTCGCCAAAGGCGAGACAATCTGTGCCGAAGGCACTCCCGCGACCCACTTTTATTTCACTTAACATATCGCATTAAGCGAAGTTTTGAGTCCCTCATGAAGCGAAGGTTTTGAGGCAACCCACAAAACCTGAGCGGAACAGAGCTGGACTCAAAATTTGGGGAAATTAGGGGCGGGTGTGGTTAGGCTAATTTCCCGCTTAATGCGTGTTAGCCGAGATTTGCGTTAGCAAATCCAAAAATTTAAGTTCCGCAAGGAACATTAAATTTTTGAGTTTTCTTACTGCCGAAAATCAGATAGGTGCCGTAGTTTTTACTTACTTTAATATCAATTACTGCGAAGCAGACAAAATGTCTGAAAGACGAGAGAGGGGGCTGTTTTTGGTTATTTTTTTAAAAAGAACGGGTGGGAGCAAAGTGTGGATAGGTTAATTATAATAAAAAAGTCGTTAAATTTATAAAGAATTATATTTAAGCTTATATATACATAAATGAGTTGGTGAATATGGCAAAAAAGACTGTTTCGCTTAGTGTTGAAGAAAAAGTTTATGAAGAATACAGGAAATACTGCGAACAAAAAGGCATTATTTTGTCAAAACAGTTTGAAAATTTTATGGTTGAGGAATTAAAGAAAAGGGGGCAGGAAGATTAAAATGTCTGATTCAGAAAATAAGATCAAAGAGATATTAAAGCAATATAAGGAATATCTTAAAACTGAGGAAGCTAAACAACATCTTCAATCTATGGAAAAAGAGAAAAGAGAAGTCCAAGAAATAATGGATAAACTTTCTCACATGGATAAAAAAAGTGCGGAGTTTACTGAATTAGTTTTATATGGTTTACTTCCGTATTCTAATACTAAAGTTGCTAAAAGAGTAAGTCTATTTCCAGCTTTTATGAATATTAAAATCTTCTTTAAGGAATACAATTATTCTGATGAAGAATGGAATTTAATCGCTAATAGGATATATGATTTATGTTCTAAATTTAAAGAAAATCCCAAAAATCTATCTCAATATATTATTGAGTTTTCTAAAGATAAATACAGCAGAAGATTACAATGTGGTTCAATAACACCTATTCTGTTCGCTATTAATGATAACTACCCCATTGTAAACAATAGGACCATAAGAGCTTTTAGAAGTATAAAATTAATTCTCGGAGAAAAAGATAAATTATCCCAGAAACTAATTGATTATATTGACAATATTAAGAAGATAAACAAGTTAGTTGAGCAACTAGGTTTAGAACTGTTGAAAGATCACAATTATCAAGATTTGTTTTTTTATTGGTACGATTCAGAAATATTGAGCGAAGAAAGAAGAGTCGCAAAAGAGGAAACAGAAGAGGGCGAAACTGCAACCGAAACAGAAGAGGAAGTAAAAAGAGAGGAAGTTGATATAAAACAATTTATTGAACAAGTTAATCTAGAAAAAGGATTTGATTTTACTCCTCATTCGTTAGGTGATCCTCAAAGAATAAAAATTAATCAGATAATTTCTTTAAGTTCTAAAGCGAGATGGGTTTTGCCACATTTCCAGAGATATTTTGATTGGAATAAGAATGATGTTAGAGATTTTTGGGAATCTATTTTTAATGATTATTATGTTGGTTCTTTCTTACTATGGGAAACAGATAGAAATCCTGAATTGGGAATACAGCCAATATTAGGCGTTTCTAAAAGTGAAGATGAAATTAAACCAGATGCAATTATTTTAGATGGGCAGCAAAGGATAACTTCACTGTATTATGCTATCAAAGCTCCAAAGTTTGCTCTTCGTAGGAGCAAAGTTCCTCTTTATTTTTATATAAATTTCTATCACTACTTCAATAAAAATTCAAAAAATGGAATTATTGAAGTTCACACAAAAAGAATAAGCAGGGAAGATTCATTTAAATTAATGTTGTTTCCACTTTACGAATTAGAGAATTATAATCAATGGGTGGATGATTTTGAAGATTTCCTTTTATCTCAAACTGAAAATCAGAACAAGGTAAGGAAGATAAGAAGGATAATAGATAAAAAATTAAGGCATATTTGGGAAGGATTTGAAATTCCATATATTGCACTCCCAGAAAGTATGGAATTGTTCCAAGTTACTGATATCTTTGAAAATATAAATACCAAAGGAAAACTTCTTAGTGTTTTTGATCTTTTAATTGCAAGATTATACAAATACAATATTGAATTAAAGAAAATCTGGGATGCTACACTAAAAGATTATCCGAACATATCTAGATATTCAAAAACAATATCTAAAATTCCTATTTATATTCTTCAGGCAATGTCTTTACTTTATGAAAAAACAAGCTCTGCAAAAAGAGCAGACATCTTAGATATTTATTCAAATATCTATGAAAATTCTGAAAGAGATTTTGAGGAAGATTGGGCTGATGTTGCTGACTATATGAATAAAGCAATTGAGAAATTAGAAAACATGAGAGATGGTTTTGGTGTCAAAGATGAAAAAGAACTGCCATTCGCACCAATGATTCCAGTTTTAACCGCTTTACTAAAAGTAATTGATGAGAAAGAGAAAAAAGCAGAGTGTTATAAAAAATTAAATAGATGGTATTGGTCTGCCATCTTTACAAATGCTTACTCTTCTGCTGCTGATTCTCAGATGACACAAGACTTTAAAGAAGTTAAAAAGTGGTTTGATAACGATGATAACATTCCAAAGACCATAATCCAAATGACAAGAGAGATGCCTAATTTATATTTCAGGGATATTCAATCTAAGTCAAATGCAAAGTATAAAGGAGTTATGTCATTAATAGCTCTTGAAGGTGCTAAAGATTTTGATACTTCTCAAACCTTGGAAAATGCACGAGGTAACGACAAAGACCATATATTTCCAAAGTCATTTAATTTTGGCTTTGGCTCAAACAAGCACATCCATTCTATATTAAATATGACTTGGATGTCTGAATCAACAAATAGAAAAATTAAGCGGTATAAGAAACCATCAGCTTATGTAAGGGAATTTGTAAAATCAAAATATAACAATAATGGAAAGGAATTTTTTGAAATTCTAAAAACACATTTCATAAACCGAAAAGCATTTGACTATTTAATTGAAGATAAATTTGAAGAATTTATATCAGAAAGAGAAAAAGAAATAATCTCTAAGATAAAGAAACTTACTGGTTATGACGAAATTAAAACTGAAAAGACATTAATTACCCCCTCAAGCCCATTTACAAATAGGATTATTTTCATAAACACTCTAAAATCTTGTGATAAATTTATTTATTGGATGGATAAGTATTTCTCTAAAAAAGGTCTAGAACTTCTTGCAGAATCTATTACTGACAAAGTAAAGGAAATTAAGATAATTATGTCTATTGATAAGGTTGATGAAAATTTTAGAAGTTTGTTTAAAGACTTCAAAAAAGAAATGGCAAATAAAAACATTAATTGTGAATTAAGGGTAATTGTTGATTCCAAAATCAAATCGTCCATACATGATAGGTTCATTATAACTAAATATGATTCTTATAATATCCCCTCACCAGATATAGTTGCGAGAGGACAATTAAGCGAAATATCAAAAAGTGGAAACCGAGAAGAATTAAAGAAAGAGTTTAATGCTTTGTGGGGAAAATCAAAAGATATTATTCAAGAATGGAATGATATTAAAGAAAAATTAAATGCTAGTGATAAGGATCAAAATGAGTAAGAACGAACTATATAATCCAAAAGATTTGCCAGGGTGTTTTAGACCTTGTGATAAATACTGGGATGACGATAAGGTAAAAGAAGAACTAAACCTAAACGGTACTGAACATGCTGACCACTATGGGCACCATATAATGTGTACTCATTTTGTAGTGGAAAGTAAGTCAAAAGGAAAAATAAATAAAGCGATAAGACAATTAGAGAATACTGTACCTGTTTTGGAAAGAAAAGGGTATAAGATTGATAGAGTAGTTATTTACTGTGATCGTTTAAATAAAAGTGATGCTAGGATTTATACTACCAAACGGGACAGTAAAAAAAAGAAAAACTACAAGAATTTCCTTTATGATAGTAGTCTTAACAAACTCGTAGAGATTATAACACCAAAGAAGCGCTATCCAGTTGAAATAATTTATAGAGGTAATGTAAAATGAGTCTTCAACTAAAAAAGGATTATGGAGAGTTAGTCCTAGATGAAGATATGAAGTTTTGCAGGGCTTTGTTGAGTAGGTTGAGCAAGAGTATATCTGAAGTATCTCTACGATTCTACAAGCATTACCCTAATCTTTCACAAGGGCAGTTATTGAAAGAAATTAAAGATCCGCTCAATCAAGATGTCAGATTAAAAGACATTCTGAACGGAAATGAATATGCACATATCATTATTGAATTTGATTTTAAACTACACTCTAATAATGTGGAGTATAGTGCATTTATAAGAAGAAACAACATAAGATTATCTAAAATATATGGGGATTTCGAATTTGACATTTTTGGATATGGTAATATAAGCAATCTTGGCGATTTGATTAAATCAGGTGACAAAGAGATTTTAAGGATAATTCAAGATTGGATTAAGAAAGACGCCAAAGTAATGAAGATTGGAGTTCGTGAAGCATATATAGCATCTTCTGAAGGAAGTCCAGAGTTCGATGTTTCTAAAAGAATATGGTCATACTACGCAAATCCCGTTGATTTCTTGCGAGATGTTATTAAATTTATTAAATACTTTGAAGAGATTGATGCGCCTAGATATGTTAAAGAAGAATATCTGGAAATAAATGATAGACTAAAACCATATAATGATTGGTTTATTGCAAAGGAATTATATGATGCTAAAGGATTTAAAAGTAAATTTAGTGAATTTGTAAAAGAGAATAACATAGCAGTTGCTTCTGGAAGCTTAATTTTATCTTCTAATGATTTGGATAAGAATTTTGTTTTTATAAGAGAAATTTCAGAAAAAATAATTTTCCCTGTAATGAAGAGTGTCCCTGGGAGAAAAGATTTCATAGAGATTATAAAGAAGCAATTAAAGTAATCAGTTAACTATTTTCTTATAAATTTTGTTATAGATCTGGTTTAATAAATTTTCTTCACTTTTATTGTTAGCACACCTTGCTAAAAAAGGACAAATGTTTATCAGCAATCCTATAATAAATTTCTTTTACGCAGTAAAAGACTATCTGTCCGAAGGACTAAGCCCCCTCTCTCGTATATAAAGTAAGTAAAAATTTGGACGGAATGAAATGAAGTCGTTAAATCAATGTTAGGTTTAGTTGCGAAGCAATTGAAAACCGTTTTTTTCTTTCTCGATTTAACGAAGGCACCTATCTTTAATGATTTTCGGAAATAGCGTAAGCGTATGCACCTACTAGGCAGTAAGAAAATTTTGGCTAACTTATAGGATTAAGAGAAGTTGAATTTTTGAGGCATCCCACAAAAATTCAATTTGGACGGAGCCTGCAAGGCGGAGTCTCTTAATCGCTGTTATACGTTTTTTCTGCAGAA
>Ga0190359_1000336_pt1 | contig 32877 bp, 38 predicted proteins | sample 48721823_MG_FD_161269 | JGI IMG/M metagenome (GOLD analysis project Ga0190359, IMG submission 161269) | Hydrothermal vent microbial mat bacterial communities from Southern Trench, Guaymas Basin, Mexico - 4872-18-2-3_MG | ecosystem: Environmental > Aquatic > Marine > Hydrothermal vents >... | reverse complement strand
CCACTCAGAGAGCGTTTCAGGCCAATTCCAGGGTTATTACCACCAGTGATGAAATACTTGCAGACCTGATAAGTATAAAACGATAACATACCCCCTCTCCCCCTCGAGGGGGAGAGGCTGGGTGAGTGAGGTGCGGGTCGGGTATTGACCTGACTTCGATCCTGCAGTCCGGTTTCATACTTTGGCTTCTGATGAATGCAAAGGTCAAAAAAGGGAGGTTTGGAAATGATAGAGGTAACCAGACTGGACAACTCGAAGATCTTGGTGAATGTGGAGGTGATCCAATCTTTGCAGGCAACACCGGATACAGTTATTACCTTTACCACCAGAGAGAAGATTGTGGTTAAGGAGCCGGTGGAAGAAATTTCCAAGAGGATATTTGAATATCAGCGATCAATTCATAGCGGTACTCTCGGCTAGAATGTGTTATTTTCCCTTTCGTATCCTGAGACATGTCAAAGGTATGCCAGGAGGTCTATATCCCCACCTCATCAGTATGGAGAGTATCAGATAATTGACAAGCCCTTCATAAAATTTGACACTCAGCACTGCCACTCCTCACTTCACACTTTCTATTTCCCATCATTGGTAATGTCCCAGGATAGCCCTGCCCCCTTGATCAGTGGTGTAATTGGTCACAAGACTGGAAGCATTGGAGCATTTCAGTCCCTGCCCAAAAAATGCCTTATTACCTGAATGCTCTGTGATCAGTTACTAAGGGCTTGCCTGCAGTAAGCTTAGCTTTGGAATCACCCATGCTCTATCTTTTGGCACAATAGTTGCTAAAATCCAGGTCATGAACAATTTGATGACAGGAAGTACCTCTTGATATCACACGCCCCTGCCTGCAGCAGGCAGGCCTGCCTGCCGGCAGGCAGGCTCACCCAGCCTCTCCCCCTCGAGGGGGAGAGGGGTACAGAGTTTATGGATGTGAACTAACCAATAACCCGAATTTGTTCAGTGTATAGGAGGTTACTGGTGGATGTCACTACATTTATTGGTATCCTTGTTGCTGGAGGTTTAGTAATCGGTGCAATCATAATGGGGGGGTCCGCGTCAGGGTTTGTTAATTACCCCTCCATGATGATTGTCATTGGCGGAACGATGGGAGCAACATTCCTCAATTATCCCTTTTCTCAGGTAGTGAGTGTGTTCGGGGTAGCAAAAAATGTCTTTTTGCACCAGTCCCAGTCTGTCAATAAACTCGTCGATCTAATTGTGGAGATTGCAAAAAAGGCAAGGCGAGAAGGGATTTTATCATTCGAATCGCAGCTTAGCGAAATTGAAGACCCCTTCCTGGTCAAAGGGTTACAGCTGGCCATAGATGGAATGGAATCAAGTACGATAGAGGAGATTCTGACGACGGAGATCCAATCTTTGGAAGAGCGGCATAAATTAGGCGCGGAAATATTCACCACAATGGGCACATTTGCCCCTGCCGTAGGGATGCTGGGGACAATCATCGGTTTGGTGCAGATGTTGATGCAGATGAAGGATCCCAGCCAGATAGGCGCCCCAATGGCAGTGGCCCTGCTCACTACTTTTTATGGTGTGCTTCTGGCCAACCTCCTTTTTTTACCAATTGCAGGAAAACTCAGGACCCGAAGCAAGCAGGAGATTTTGATAAAGCAGATGGTACTGGAAGGTATTATATCGATCCAGGCTGGTGACAACCATCGTATTGTAGAGCAGAAGCTCAAGGCATTCATTCCACCCAGGGAACGTAAACCCGCGGGAGAGGAAACAGAGAAGAGATAGGTTATTTATAATGAGGAGAAAACGTGGAAAAGAAGGTGAAGAAGGGCCTGGTTCGACCTGGATGGTAACATTTTCCTCTTTCATTCTCATTCTTCTGGCATTTTTCATTATGTTATCCTCTTATGCGACTATGGAAGGCTCGAAAATTACCCAGTTTGTGAGATCATTCAATCGGGCGGTTAGCTTTTTGACGGGAGGTCTCAAATTTGAACCAGGTCAAGATATCTTAATGCTATCACCGGATATTATGGATAATAAGGATATACTTCCGGCTTTAAAGAGGATCGTAAAAGGCCTTAAGCTGGAATCAGGGGTGGGTTTTTCTGTAACCGGAAGGGGCCTGGTGATGACCGTGGCCGATACAGTCTTATTCGATCTCGGGGTGGCGGAGATTTCACCGGAGGCCTTTCCTTTACTCAGCAAGACCGCATCTGTCATATCAAAGACCTCTTTCCCCATTCGCATTGAAGGTCATACAGACAATCTTCCTATCCATACTGAGGAGTTTCCTTCAAACTGGGAGCTATCAACGGCCCGGGCGGTAAATGTTCTCAGGTATTTTGTAGAAAAAGAAAAAATTCCCCCAGAGAGGCTGTCTGCTGTGGGTTATGGAGAGTTCCGGCCTCTTTTCCCCAATGACACGCCTGAGCACCGCGCCCGGAACAGGAGGGTAGAGATTATCTTTGTTGGGGCCGGCCGGGATCTTATATTAGGGTTACAAAAGAATAATGAATAAAAAAGACCTAATAGATACGGAAGATCAAAAGGGAGGCGAGGCAAGGTGGCTAACAACCTTTAATGACCTGATGACTCTCCTTTTGACATTCTTTGTTCTCATATTTGCGACCAGTTCTCTGGATTTTGAGAAGATTAAGACCTTCCAGGGCGCTTTCCAGAGTGCCGTGGGAGTTCTGGAAGGGGGGAAAAGGACAGGTGTTACGGTAATAGGGCCGGCGGTCGATTTGAGTGTTCAGGGAGAGGTCTCTGAAGAGGAAGAAGTTGAGGGGAAGGCGGAGGAGATTGACCATTTCATAAAGACAATCAGTGCGGAGCCGGGGGTTCGGGCTGCACGTACAAAAGAGGGAGTGGTTATCACCCTTGAAAATACAATTCTTTTTGAATCTGGAGTAGCCGATATCAATCCTGATGCCTTTCCCCTTTTGGACAGGATTATTAACATGATCAATAAGATACCCAATCCTGTCCGTGTTGAAGGGCATACTGACAATATTCCCATCCATACCGAGAGATTTCCTTCGAACTGGGAGCTTTCAATTGCGCGGGCAGTGAATGTGGTAAGGTATTTTATTGAAAGAGGAGGGGTGCCTCCACAGAGGCTGTCAGCAGTGGGATATGGGGAGTCAAGACCTATTTTTCCCAATGATACCCCTGAACACAGGGCCAGGAACCGAAGGGTAGAGATTGTATTAGTAACGGAGGGCAAAGGATAAAATGGACAAAAAGTTTAAGCTTATTTTTCTCCTCAACTCATTTGTATTAATGGTTTTAATGGGAGCCGGTTTTTTTGTTGTCTGGAACAAGGTGTCTTCTTTAGCTCCTCAGGGCGAAAATGCCTCAAAGAAGACCGCCAAAGTGAAAAATGTCCGGGAGGTGATAGGGCCTATATTTTCTTTGGATACATTTATCGTTAACCTTGCTGATAAAGGCGGAAGGCGATACTTGAGGGTTACGATGGATCTGGAGTTGAGCGATGGTAAGGTCACTAAGGAATTGGAGAAACGGCTCCCCCAGGTAAGGAACGCTATTCTAATGATTTTGCCTACTAAAAGATTTGAAGATATTAGCAGCCTTGAAGGGAAGATCGCTTTACGTGATGAGATAATTGCCAAACTGAATAGTTTTCTGAAGAGTGGGACTATAACAAACCTCTACTACACAGAATTCGTGATCCAGTAAAGGTCAAAAGCCCATGTCTGAGCAGATTTTGTCTCAAGAGGAAATAGATGCCCTCCTTTCGGCCATGGCCAAAGGAGAGGTTGATTTGGAGGAGGAGAAAAAGGAGGAACTTGAGGTCAAATCCTATGACCTCACCTCTCAGGGCATAATGCTGCGTGACCAGTTTTATGCTCTTGAAGAGGTATATGACAGGTTTGCAGGCCTGTTGCAAAATTCGCTTTCCTCCTCTTTGCGGAGGGCTATTGAGGTGGAGTTTATCTCCACAGAAATGGTTAAATTCAAAGATTTCTTAAGGGGTTTTTCCAACCCCACAAGTTACAATATATTCGATATGGAGCCCCTTATTGGATCAGCGATGCTGGTAATAGAACCAGGCCTTGTATTCTCTCTGATAGATTGCATGTTTGGAGGGAGTGGAAAACCTGTAACCCGGGTAAGAGAATTTACGCTCATCGAGCAGAGGGTGATGAGAAGGTTTGTTGTTGAGGTGCTGCAAAACCTGGAGAAGGCCTGGGAGGTTGTCTATTCGGTAAAGATCTCCTTGAAAAAGACCGAGACCAAGTCCCAATTCATCCATCTGGTCGCCCCTGATGACCTGGTGATAGTTGTTGTATTTTCTGTAAATGGAAAGGAATTTTCAGGAAATTTGCATTTGTGCATTTCCTACCTCATGTTGGAACCAATCAAGGACAAGTTCTCTTCCACATACCTGAGGGAGAAAGATATAGGCCATACATGGGACTCCCGGCTTCAAGAGTTGTTGAAAGATACCCAGGTGAGCGTCACCGCCGAGCTGGGGAGAACCGTACACACCGTCCGGGACCTGTTGAACCTTCAGGTAGAAGATGTCCTCAAACTTAATACAGGCCCACAAGATCCTGTGACAGTAAAGGTTGAGGAAATTCCCAAATTTCGGGGGCTTCCAGGGGTTGTCAAAGGAAGCCGCGCAGTTCAAATAACAGGACTGATCAGCCAAAAGGGAGGTATAAATAACCATGGATACAGCGGATGCAACCCGGGTAAAGAGTGATCAAGCCACGGCTAAAGAAGACATGAAACAAAAGGCAAAAAAAACAAATCCGTACGAATTTTCTGACCTGAGTGATACATCCTCCTCCCAGCCACCAGGTAATATCGATTTCATTCTTGACATACCTTTGGAGATAACCGTTGAACTTGGCCGGACCAAGATGTTGATAAATGACCTCCTCAAACTTGGTCAGGGCTCTGTTATTGAGCTTTCAAAGCTTGCTGGAGAAACCCTGGAGGTACTGGCCAATCAAAGATTGATCGCTAGGGGGGAGGTGGTAGTTATGAACGAAAAGTATGGTATTCGCCTTACCGAGATTGTAAGTCCTGCGGAACGGATTGAGAGACTGAGATGAATTACCATCCTGATCTAATCTCTACGGCACTAAGAATGATTACAGCATTAGCTGTTATTCTGGGTGGATTATTGATCGTACTCTATTTTGTAAAGCGTGTATTCAAAAGAGACATGAGAGGGGCCATGGAGAGACCAATCAGGGTTCTGGCAAACAGTTATATTGGGCCCAAGAAAAGCATATCCCTGGTTGAGATTCCAGGAGCCATATTGGTCCTGGGGGTTACAAGTGACAATATCAGTCTCCTTGCCAAAATAGATAATGAAGAGACACTGGATAGATTTAAGAGATTTGAAGTGGAAAGGACATTGCCTTCATTTTCGGATCAATTACATAGATTAACATCAAGATTCAAAAAGGACAGGAGTGTGGATTGATCTGACGAAGTATACTATCGGTGCTGATCTATGATGAAGCTTCTAAAAATGTTCGTCATCATTTCAGTGTTTTTCATGGTCTTTATCGGCCTGGCCCCTCATATTTGTTGGGGTAATACTCCGGCTGTCGCTGGGTCCTACTTAACTATTGGTCTGAGTAATGCCAAAGATCCCCAGAAGGTTACGGTTGTTCTTCAGATTTTTCTCTTATTAACAGTTCTTTCCTTAGCCCCGGCAATTCTTATCATGCTAACCTCGTTTACGAGGATTGTTATTGTGTTTTCCATTCTTCGTCAGGCAATGGGAACTCATCAGATGCCTCCTAACCAGATAATCTTGGGACTGGCAATGTTTCTAACATTTTTCATTATGACCCCGGTCTGGCAAGAGGTCAATCAACAGGCCCTTCAACCGTATCTTGAAGGCAAAATAACTCAACACCAGGCATTAGAAAAGGCCTCCAAGCCTATAAGAAATTTTATGTTTAAACAAACCAGAGAAAAGGACCTGGCTCTGTTTGTTGACATCGCGGATATGGAGAGACCCAAGAGTATAGATGATGTTCCAACTTCTGTACTGATCCCTTCTTTTATAATTAGTGAATTGAAAACTGCATTTCAAATTGGATTTTTTCTTTACGTGCCATTTTTGATTATTGATATGGTTGTCGCGAGTGTACTTCTTTCCATGGGAATGATGATGTTGCCTCCTATTATGATTTCTTTGCCCTTTAAGTTGATGGTGTTTGTCCTGGTTGATGGATGGTATTTGATTGTGGGTTCCATAGTAAAGAGTTTTGGGTAATTATAAAGATGTCACCAGAGTTAGTAACAGGATTCATTTTTGAGGCCTTGAAGATAACTATCTTACTGGGTGCACCGGTTTTGATCTTTGGTCTGGTAGCAGGTCTGCTGGTGAGTGTGTTTCAGGCTGTAACCCAGATTCATGAAATGACCCTGACCTTTATCCCGAAGATCTTGGCAGTGGTTATTGCAATAGTTATCTTCTTTCCCTGGATGCTCAAGATCATTACCACTTTTACACAGAACGTGTTTGTTAACATGCTCACTTATATCCATTGAAAGAGGGTGCATTCCATGTTTCTTAGAACTGGAATCTGGGCATGTTAAGGTCGCTGGGTGGGGCCCAAGTGATGCTGTATAAAGTGAGTTTAAAGGAAGGGACCTGCAAAATCCAAAGTGATAAATGACCAATGACCGTTTTCAATATCTCCCTATCTCAGGTACAGGTATTTATTTTAATCTTTTTGAGAGTAAGTGCGATCATAATGACCGTCCCACTTTTTGATAGCAGGAACATACCTGTCTTATTTAAGGCAGGGCTATCATTATCGACCAGTATCATCCTTTTTTCCGTTGTAAGACCAGACAATATCCCTTTTATTACCAAATTGATCCCCTTTGGTATAGGGATGTTAGGTGAAATCATTTTGGGGGTCATTATTGGTCTCTCTGTTAGACTGATATTTGCCGGAATCCAGCTTGCAGGCCAGTTAGTAGGATACCAGATGGGCTTTGGGATCGTCAATGTCATGGATCCTCAGACAAGCGCCCAGGTTTCCGTCATTGCCCAGCTAAAATATCTCATAGCCATGCTTATATTTTTGGCCGTTAATGCCCACCATTGGTTTTTACGGGCACTGGTAGAAAGCTTCCGGTTAGTCCCTCCCTTGGATTTTCAATTCAACAATTCCCTGTTGGAGCAGTTGATGGGAGTTGCGAACAATATGTTCGTTATCGCGATTAAGATTGGAGCCCCTATGGTCGTGTCCCTTTTGCTTACGAGTGTGTCCTTGGGATTGGTGGCACGAACAGTTCCCCAGATAAATATTTTTATTGTAGCCTTTCCCTTGAAGATCGCAGTTGGGCTTCTGTTTTTGGGCCTTAGTCTTCCTTATTTGTCGTCGTTTCTGGGAGGGATTTTTGGCCATTTAGGGAGTGATATCCTTTTTCTCTTAAGAGCCATGTAATGGCAGGGGGATTTAATGCCTCAAGGAAAGGACCACGAAAAGACCGAGCCGGCGACCCCGAAGCGCCGTCAGGATGCCAGACAGAAAGGGCAGGTAGCCAAAAGCAGAGAGATTCCGTCTGTCCTGATTTTATTGGGGTGTCTGGGGGTATTCTTTTTTTTAAGTTCATATATGTTCCGGAATCTTTCGGGTTTGATGCGCGGGATACTCCAGAATATTGGAACCCTGGATTGCCGGGATGCCTCTGTTTACGCATTTTTGCTGGAGATTTTACAGCAGGTATTCATGATCTTGATGCCTTTGATGTTAATCGCCCTGGTTGCCGGGGTTGCAGGCAATCTTTTTCAGGTGGGTTTTCTGTTTACAATGGAGCCTCTCATCCCCAAACTTTCCAAGATTAACCCCGTTAAAGGGATGAGCAGGCTCTTTTCATTGAACTCTCTGACAGAGCTTGTCAAATCTATTTTCAAGTTACTTGTCGTGGGCGGCATTGCATATCTAGTGGTAAAGGGAGAACTGAAAAATATTCCCTCTTTGATGCATGTGGGCGTGGGAGAAATCCTCTCTTTTTTTGGCAGGGGCTCCTATAAGATTTGTTTTTATACCTGCCTGTCTCTGATTCCCTTGGCAGCCTTAGATTATGTCTTCCAGCGCTGGCAACATGAGAAGAGCCTGAGGATGACCAAGCAGGAGGTTAAAGACGAGGTAAAGGAAAGAGAAGGAGATCCTTCGGTCAAGGCGAGAATTAGAAAGACTCAAATTGAAATGGGCCGACGCCGAATGATGGAAGCGGTTCCCGACGCCGATGTAGTCATAACGAACCCCACCAGACTGGCCGTCGCGCTTATGTACGATGCTGAAGAGATGATTGCCCCGCGCGTAATAGCAAAAGGAGCCGGGTTTATTGCCGAACGGATTAAGGAGATTGCTGAAGAGAAAGGGATTCCTATCGTCGAGGACAAACCCCTGGCACAGACTCTTTTTAAGGTAGTTGAAGTAGGCGACATTATCCCTGTGAACCTTTACAGGGCGGTCGCTGAAATTCTGGCCTATGTCTACAGGCTGAAGGGAATGAGGAAGAATGATTAAGGCACGAAAAATGCATTACAGCAAGTAGCATAAGTGGTCACAGGGGAATCGGAACTGGAGAAAAACCCCTATTAGCCCCTGAGGGACCTGGCAGATGAAAGAACCCCTGAACACTTATTTTAGGAGGCATGAATCGCCAATCCACAGAACAGGCTGGTGGCAAACATAGGCTATGAGGATTATGGGGATAGCAGATCAAACACAATATTCAAGGCCCTTAGCCCTGGTATGGAAAAACAACGACATTCTTATGGGTGTGGCAGTAGTGGGTATCCTTGTGTTTATGATAATACCCCTGCCTACTATGCTGCTGGATATCCTCCTGTCGCTCAATATTACATTATCTCTGATAGTCCTTCTGGTAGCCATGTATATCATGAACCCCCTGGAGCTATCAGCATTCCCCTCCATGCTTCTGCTCGCCACCTTATTCCGGTTATCCCTTAATGTAGCTTCCACCCGCATAATCCTGCTTCATGGAAATGAAGGGACTCTGGCTGCCGGGAGGGTGATCAAGGCCTTTGGCCACTTTGTAGTGGGGGGAAACTATGTAGTCGGAGCCATAGTTTTCTTGATCCTGGTCGTTATTAATTTTGTTGTGATTACAAAAGGAGCCGGAAGGATTGCCGAAGTGGCTGCCCGCTTCACTCTGGACGCCATGCCAGGCAAACAGATGAGCATTGATGCCGATCTGAATGCAGGTTTAATAGATGAGGAAGAGGCAAGGGCCAGGAGGCTGATGATTTCCCAGGAGGCGGATTTTTATGGCGCTATGGATGGTGCCAGTAAATTTGTTCGAGGAGATGCTGTAGCAGGAGTAATAATTACCATGATCAACATTGTGGGGGGGCTTGCTATCGGAGTTCTCCAGAATGGGATGAGCTTTTCTGATGCGGCCCAGAATTATACACTTCTGACAGTAGGAGATGGATTAGTTAGCCAAATTCCCGCCCTGATCATTTCAACTGCAGCGGGTATTGTAGTGAGTAGGGCTGCATCCGAAGCAAATTTAGGGAGTGAGATAACCTCTCAGATTTTGGTTCAGCCGCGTGCAATTGCTATTGCCGCTGCGGTACTTTTTGGATTTGGCATGGTTCCAGGACTCCCCACCATTCCATTTTTTATTCTTTCAATTATAGCAGCAAGTGTGGCCTATGCAATTTTCCAGGCGAGAAAGGCGAGTCTGGAAGAAGAGAAGGCCAAGGAGGTGCTCAAGGCCAAAGCCAGACCGCCAGAAGGGTTAGAACCTATCCCTCCTCTTGATATTTTGTCATTAGAAATTGGACATGGACTTATTCCTTTAGTGGATGTGGAACAAGACGGAAAACTCCTGTATCGGATCAGGTCAGTTAGACGACAGGTTGCACAGGAAATCGGTGTTATTGTTCCTCCCGTGCATATTCAGGATAACCTGCAGCTGAAACCTGGTGAATATTGCATTCTTCTTAAAGGAAATGAGGTGGCCAAGGGAGAATTGATGCCAAATTATTATTTAGCAATGAATCCAGGAACTGCTGAAGAAAGGATTGATGGAATACCAACAAAGGAACCAACTTATGGGTTGCCAGCCTTTTGGATCAAAGAAGCAGTAAAAGAAAAGGCAATGTCCAGTGGATATACGGTGGTTGACCTGCCTACCGTCCTGACAACACACCTCTCAGAGGTGATTAGACGCCATGCTCACGAATTGCTGGGAAGACAGGAAGTGCAGAAGATATTGGATAATCTCAAAGAGACCCATCCAAAAGTGGTAGACGAACTTATTCCCAATCTGCTTTCTCTTGGTGTGGTTGTCAAGGTCCTCCAGAATCTTCTAAGAGAGCAGATTCCCATTCGTGATATACTAACCATACTGGAGACACTGGCCGACTGGGCCCCAATGACAAAGGATGTAGATACACTGACAGAGTATGTCCGTCAGGCCCTGGCAAGGACTATTACCAAACTCTACAAAGACCCCGATGGAAATATCCCCTTAATAACGCTTGACCAGGGTGTGGAGAAGACCATAGCCGCGGCTATTCAGCAGACGGAACAAGGCGGTTTCTTAGCCCTGGAACCCGGTCTTGCCCAAAAGATCATGAAAAACATCACCCGAAATGTGGAAAAACTATCGTCAATGAATTATCAACCGATCGTCTTATGTTCTACTCAAATACGACCGTATTTCAAGAGGTTCACTGAGCGGTTTATGCCTGACCTAGTGGTCCTCTCGTATAATGAAATCCTAAATAATGTCAAAATTCAATCCTTAGGGACGGTGTCAATTTCAGATGCAGATTAAGAGGTTTGAAGCACAGGATATGAGCGAGGCATTGAGGCTGATAAAACAGGAGTTTGGTCCTGAGGCGGTGATCCTTTCTGCAAGGAGCCTCAAGAAAGAAAAAGGGATATTTGGGTTCCTGAAAAGATCAGGAGTAGAGGTCACAGCGGCAATAGATAGACCTTATCAAGAGGCCAAGAAGACAAGTTCATCAAGTAAAATAGGGAATTTTTATGAGAAGAATCAATCCGGGCGATTCGGTCATAGGGGGTCAGGAGGAGAAAAGGGCTCGGTTAATTTGCTTCGCACAGAAATAAAGACGTTAGAGCGTAGAGCTGGTTCTATGGTTAGAAGAAATCTTTTTCCGCAAAACGATACAGGAGAATTATTCGCGTTACATCAACAGTTGTTGGCCCAGGGTGTGAGAGTGGATTCGGCCCTGGAACTGATGGAGGAGGTAAATAAAACTGTATCATCAAAGAGGCTTTTGAAAAGTGAAGAGATTAAGAGATGTTTAATTCGCATTCTTGAGGAGAGGGGTGTAACAGTCAGTCCGATAAAGATGGAGCATGGAAAGCAAAAAATTGTTGCTTTTATAGGTCCTACCGGAGTGGGGAAAACGATTTCCATTGCCAAGTTGGCAGCCGACCATGCCCTCCAGAAGAAGACGCGCGTCGCCTTGATTACCCTGGATAATTATCGAATTGCTGCTATTAGGCAACTTGAGGTTTACGCAAGAATCATTGGAATTCCCCTCGATGTCGCTTCAAACAACAAAGAGCTTAAGAAGTCGCTTGAGAGGCTAAGAGATAAGGACCTTATTTTAATTGATACTGCAGGAATAAGCCAGAGTAATGAATATCAACTTAAAGAACTTAAGGGATTTTTTCATAAGATTCCTGCTGTTGAAACTCATTTGGTCTTGAGCGCCACTACAAAAGAAAAGGACCTTATGGATATACTGGAAAGGTTTAGAGAGATTCCGGTTCACAGGTTGCTGTTCACAAAGCTGGATGAAACTACTACATATGGGGCCATACTCAATTTAGTCCTGCGAACGAAGATACCCTTATCATATTTTACAAACGGCCAGCAGGTTCCTGAAGATATTGAAACTGCAAGCCTGAAGAGACTGGTGGACCTGATAATAGACCAGAAAAAAGAGACGAGTGCCTTGTCTGGCCTTCTGGGAACATTAAAGGATGAGGACAAAGGGCCGTGTATTCCCAGAAATCATCACATGGGATATTACATTGCCAATAAGAACTCAGATGTTTTTCATTGTCCTGACTGTAAACGGGCAAAGAAGATCAAGACAGATAATGTCATCGTGTTCGAAAGCATGCTGGAGGCAGTGAATAGAAATTTCACACCCTGCAAATTGTGTAGGCCTGACAGAGTTGAAGAATACGATTTAATTCCTTATGCCCCGCATGAAAGGAAGAGGAGTAGGTATCAATAATGGTGTAATCCTACTACGTAACTTGTTGAATCGCAATATCGAACTTGGCTCTGATTCGTTCCGCAACTGGAGTATTGGAACAATGGAGTATCGGAGTTATGAATTTAATATGATGGGTTGCGTGTTGGAAATTGAAAGATCTTAACTCGTGCCCATCCACAAATAGATTTTGGGCATTAGTGAGTTTCCAGTCCATAAATTCCCTCTCCCTTGAGGGAGAGGGATAGGGTGAGGGTGTAACCCCTTGATATCACACCCCCCTGCCTGCTGCAGGCAGGCTCACCCAGCCTCTCCCCCTCGAGGGGGAGAGGTGTATAGAGTTTATGGATGGGCACTATCTAAGTTCCTCAATATTTTGAAACGAAAGTCGTAAATGACCCTGTAGGGTTAACTGGGAGAAGAAAGGGATAATGAAACGGGAAGATCGTTCCAACAAGGTTATAAGTCTGACTAAAAGAATATTAGATAGAAAGAGTATACCGAGTCATTCTAAATGGAATACTCGCGTAATTTCCATAACGAGCGGCAAGGGAGGGGTGGGCAAAACGAATATTGTTGCCAATCTTGGATTTTCACTCAGCCGATTAGGGAAAAAGGTGCTTATTTTGGATGCAGATTTAGGCTTGGGAAATCTTGACGTATTGTTAGGACTGACCCCAGAGTATAACTTCTCCCATGTTATTATGGGCCTCAAGACTATTTCGGAGATCATAATAGAAGGCCCAGGAAATATGAAGATACTTCCTGCTTCTTCTGGCATTCAGGAACTCACCGAATTAACAAAAGAACAAAAAGTCCGGTTGCTCACCCAACTTGATCTATTGATCAATCCCATGGATATTTTGCTGATTGATACGGCGGCAGGTATTTCATCAAATGTGATGTACTTCAATGTTACTGCGCAGGAGATAATGGTTGTTGTGACCCCTGAACCCACGTCTATTACAGATGCCTATGCCTTGATGAAGGTTCTTTCTCTCAAGTACTCGGCTAACCATTTTAAGTTGCTGGTAAATTTGACTGCTAGTACACAAGAGGCCCGAGAGGTTTTCTGGCAGTTAAGGAGGGTCGCAGACAGATTCTTGGATATATCAATCGAATATGTTGGATGTGTGTTGTTTGATGAAAATGTTACTAAGTGCGTAAAGGTTCAAAAGGTAATTAGTGAAATAGATCCGGATAGCCGGGCAAGTAGGTGTTTCGCCTCCCTGGCGAAAAAGATCTGTAAGTCACCTCCGTTTCATTATCCTGAGGGGGATACCAATTTTTTCTGGAAATATCTCCTGGAGGATAAATCTGATTAAATGGTCAGAACGACTGGCGCAGTGTCGGAGGGTTGATTATGGAGTTGGCTGAAAGACAAGAAAAGGACCTGAGAAAGGAAGACCGTCCGTCAAGGGCTCAGTTGATAACTGAATACCTCCCCTATGTGAAATCTATTGTTCAAAGGATGGCAATGCATCTTCCTCCCAATGTAGAGATTGATGATCTAATAAATGCGGGCATTATCGGCTTGATCGAGGCTGTGGATAACTATGACCCCGGAAGGGATAATAAGTTTATAACGTATGCAATGTTTCGGATTAGAGGCGCTGTCCTGGGCGAGCTTCGCTCTAACGATTTCCATTCCAGACAAAATAGAAGAAAGATTCGTGAGTTAGAGAGGGCTTATTTGAAACTGGAGCAGAAATTAGGCAGAGAAGTCAAGGATGAGGAGGTGGCAAAAGAACTAGGACTAAATCTTGACCAATTTTACCAGACCAAGAAAATGGCCAGTATTTCATTCATAAGTTTGGAGGAAATAGGAGATGCTTCAAAAGAGGAAAAAGAGAGGTTGGCGACCTATTTAAATAGTGATACTGAGGATGCATTGGACCTGATAGGGCTCAGGGAGATAGAAGACGCTGTTGCCGGAGCCATTGAGCAATTACCGGAAAAGGAGAAACTGGTAATCTCATTGTACTATAGGGAGGAGTTGACCATGAAAGAAATTGGAAAGATCCTGGATATTACAGAATCAAGGGTGTCTCAGATTCATTCCCAGGCAGTTATTCATCTGCGGGCAAAGCTGAGGAAGGAAGGTTTGATTGAGGATTAACCGCCATTTGGGATTGGCTTATTGGGCATTGGAGGGTATAGGAAGGGAGGTCTTACTATGGTTGAGAAGATAACTCTGCAAAATTTATTTCCTTCCCTTTCTCCCTCAAACAAAGTGAAGGTGGTAAACCGGCAGGAGAGGGGTTCACAACAGAGACGCTTCGATCGGCAATTACACGAAGAGGAAGAAAAAAATAAGAAGAGAGAACAAAGAAGAAACGCACTGGAAACCACAGAAACAGATGGTGAAAAAATAAAGGGAAGAGAAATGGCAGAGACAGGCGAGAGTGTGGACCAGGATCCTGAGAAAAAGAAAGAAATTGGTGATGATACGCAGGGAAGGTTAATTGATATACTTGTGTGACCTAAAAATAGCACAGATAATTTCAAAAGGTAGTCTTTCTTCATAGTTACAGGTGTAATTTGTGCCTGATCAGAAAAAAGGGGGTTTGGAATGTCATATTTGACAACAGAATTTTGGGACATAGTACTGGATGTCATAGTTCTTCTTTGTGGTATTAGCGTTTTGTATTTTATCAGGGGTATGGTCAAAAGAAGGAGATATTTTTTGAGTGAAGACAGGAGTAAAGTCTTGGGAGATTTTCATGATGTACTTGTTGAATTGATAAGACAATCCGAGATGGCCTTTGAGGCGATTTCAGATACCTTAAGGAAAGAGTGTGAGGTTTTGCAGAAACTGATTGAGAAAGGAGAGATAGAGGAAGGAAAGAAGAAAGCTTTTTTTACAAAAGAGCCAAAACAAAATAAAAGGGATCTGGGCGGTGATGGTTTAGTGGGTGATCAATATGAAGAGGCTGTAAGATTAGCAAATTTGGGCCTGGATATAAAGGAAATTTCTAAGAGAGTAAAAATACCCAAGGCCGAACTTGAACTCATCATAAAACTTAGAAAAAAGGCCCATGAATCCCAGTCAATTCCCACGGATAGGCAAAAACTGGACAAGAGGCAAAAATTACCTATGGGAGGAATGGCCCTAGATTGAAATTCGAGAATACGCTTTCTAATATGTCGGAATAATTATAAAAAAACTTTTTTTATCTTTGGTATGTCTTTTGCACATTAAATTTGTATCAGGAATGGTAAGAAGATTTGCATTTTTCAAAATCACGATTCGAGTGTAATCCACGGTCGGATCACCTTTGGAGATTAGAAGATGAGTACAGCGATATATATGGCGACCCGGGGGGCCTTAGTCTACCAGAAGAGGCTGGAGGTTTTAGCCAATAACCTTTCTAACATCAATACCGTGGGCTTTAAGGAAGATAAAACAGCCTTCCGGATATCTGGATCACCAAAATCTACAGAACAGGGTTCTAAAGAGACCTCAATTTCGGGAAAGCCACAGAATTTTCCCTACTATCTACCCTTCTGGACCAAGACCGACTTCTCTGCCGGTCAGCTAAAATCTACAGGGAATCCCCTGGACCTGGCATTAGAGGGAGATGGCTTTTTCTGTGTTGAAACACCAGAAGGAGTTCGGTACACGAGAAAGGGAGTTTTTACCCTCAATCAGGATGGGGTGCTGGTGACCCAGGAAGGTCTGCCTGTTTTGGGGCGAAATGGTAGGATTTATATCAATGGCCAGGATATTATTGTTGATGTGGAAGGGAATATCACTGTGGATGGAAGTCCGGTGGGCACCCTGAAGATTGTCGATTTCAATCAGCCATATGCCCTTGAAAAAGTGGGAAATACGCTATTTGCCCCTGCAGATCCGAGCGTTACTGAAAACAGGAGCGAAGGTGTCAAGGTAAGACAAGGATTTATCGAACTCTCCAATGTTGATGCCATAAATGTGATGACGGAGATGATAGACGTGATGAGGGGGTATGAGTCATATCAAAAGGTTATTCAGTTTCTCAGTGAGACCACCTGGAAAACCATCAATGAGGTTGGAAGGCTGGAATGAGGGATTGATGGATTAGCAGATTTCGTTGAATGGTTGAAAGAAATTGAAAAACTAACCCACTTAACAACTTGACTATTTAACTGACACCAGGAGGTTAAAATGTTACGAACCCTATGGATAGCAGCTTCGGGGATGGAAGCCCAGGAGTTAAATATCGATGTCATTTCAAACAATTTGGCTAATGTAAATACCTCTGGCTTCAAAAGAAGCCGGGCTGATTTTCAGGACCTGTTATATGAGACACTTCGCCTGCCAGGAGCTGCCTCTGCAGCAGGGACTCGTGTGCCTACCGGAATTCAACTGGGTCACGGAACAAGACCAGTGGCCATCCAGAAGATTTTTCTCCAGGGAGATTATCAGCATACCCAGAATGAGCTGGACATGGCCATTGAGGGGGATGGTTTCTTTCAGGTCTTGCAGCCTAACGGGGAGGTCGCTTATACCCGGGCGGGAGCATTCAAGCTGGATAGTGAGGGGCGGATAGTCACCTCTGACGGTTTTCCGGTGGAACCGGAGATCTCGATTCCCAACGATACCACCAAGATCTCCATCGGAACAGACGGCACGGTTTCGGTTTTACAGGCAGGAGAGATTGAGTCCACCGAGGTTGGAACCATTGAACTCGCCAGGTTTATTAATCCTGCTGGATTGAAGAGCATCGGTAGAAACCTGTATCTCCCTACATCTGCTTCAGGTGATGCCGTTGTCGGTACCGCCGGTGAAGACGGATTCGGTACAATCGCACAGGGCTATCTGGAGATGTCGAATGTTAGTGTGGTTGAAGAGATGGTGAATATGATCATCGCCCAGAGGGCCTATGAGATCAATAGTAAGGCGATTCAGACCGCTGATGAAATGTTGCAGATGGCGAACAATGTCAAACGCTAAGTGATGACCATGATGTATTCAAGGTTTAAGGTCCAAAGTTCAAAGCTTTTTTCAGGCTTCATTGTCGGGCTTTTACCTCTTTTTATCCTGTTAGGAATATCAGGATATCTGTTTGCCGCTGGCATGACTGCAATAAGGCTCCTGGAAAAGGCAGAGGTAGAAAAAGACAAGATAAGGCTTGGGGAGATAGCTCGGATTAAATGTGAAGACCCGGAATTGGCCAAGGAACTACGGGCTATTGTCATTGGAAAGGCCCCTTTACCCGGAAGGACACGTCAAATCGATGAGCAATACATAAGGCTTCGTCTGAAACAGAACGCCATTGATCTATCTCAAATTAGTCTGCATGTTCCCAGAAAGGTTGAGGTATTCAGGGGTTTTGTTGAAATTTCCAAGGAAAAGATCAAGAAGATCGTCTTGGACTTTATACACCAGAAAATCCCCTGGAATAGAAGCAGGGTAAGGGTAAAAGATGTTCGAGTCAATCGGAATGTTATCCTCCCCAAGGGGAAGATCACCTATGAAGTTATCCTCCCCAAAAATACGGACTTTTTGGGCACAATACCCTTGTCTGTCATTTTTAGGGTCAACAGGCACTTTCAAAAGAGGGTATGGGCGACGGTGAGTATAGAGATGTTAGCAGAAGTGGTTATCACGAGGAGACCATTGAGGAGGTATCAACTCATAACAGAAGATGATATTCGTCTACAAAAAATGGATCTGGCAGAGTTGCCATCCAATATTATCACCAGTTGTGAAGAGGTTCTGGGTAAGAGAACCAAAAGCGCGATTAATGCCAATGTAGTCTTAAGGAGCGATCTTGTTGAGCTCCCCCCACTGGTCAGGCGCGGAGATGTGGTGCTGATGATTGCTGAATCGGATGGTCTAAAGATTACAGCCCTTGGAGAGGTCAGGGAAAGAGGCCGCCGGGGCGAGAGAATCAGGGTCGTGAATCTTGACTCCAAGAGGGAAATATACGCCCGCGTCCTGGATTCCAAGACGGTGAAGGTTGATTTCTGAGACCAGGAGATGGATAGAGATGTTTTGCAAGAGATCGTCATCGACCTTTCTGATTTGTGGTCTTCTTTCCTTTCTGCTTTTTTTCTTATTCCTTTCCGGATGTGCTACGAGTCATAAGGAGACAAGGCCTATTGAAGGGAATATTATTCATGAATTCAAAAAACCTCAAGTAAGCTATGAGGGGTCTCTCTGGCGGGATGACGGCCCTTTTAGTGACTTATTTAAAGATCATAAAGCCAGAACCGTAGGAGATATCGTTACTATCAGCATAGTTGAATCCTCCAGTGCCTCGAATAGGGCCACCACCCAAACCGGAAGAAAATCTTCTTTGTTTGGGGGTATAGAAAAGTTCTTTAACAAGGAAAAGCATTTTCCAGTTTCACATCCCTTCTTTAACCCTTTTTCCAGTGTGAAGGGTGGACTGGAGAGCAGTTTTGATGGGTCAGGTACAACCACCAGGACTGGAAAGCTGACCGCCTATATCACCGCCAGGGTCACTGAGGTATTACCTAACGGGAACCTGAAGATTGTCGGATCCCGAGAAGTAACGGTGAACAATGAGAAACAGCTTATAACTCTATCCGGAATCATCCGGCCCAAGGATATTTCTGCGGACAACATAATCCTGTCAACCTATATCTCTGATGCAAGGATCGCATATAGAGGCTCAGGCATAATTGATGACCGTCAGCGTCCGGGCTGGCTGGCAAGGATATTTGATTGGATTTGGCCATTTTAGGGGGAATAGTTGAGTAGTTGAATGGTTGAATATTTAAGTAATTCTAAATTTTGCAGTCAATCTCGGCATCATGTTTAAAAATATCCTTACAAAATTTGGGTTAATATCAGCAGTTTTGGTCCTTTTGATTGGTCATGCTCATGGCGTCCGGATCAAGGATATCGCGGATATCAAAGGAGTACGTCAGAATCAGTTGGTTGGATATGGATTGGTGGTAGGCCTGGATGGTACAGGTGACAATAAAAAGTCAAAATTTACTATTCAATCCCTAACAAGTATGTTGGAGAGAATGAGGGTATCAGTTAGTCCCAAGGACATAAATGTTGATAACGTGGCCGCTGTGATGGTCACCGCTGACCTACCACCATTTGCAAGGGCGGGCAGCAGGATTGATGTTCTTGTCAGCTCCATAGGCAGTGCAAAAAGCCTTCAGGGTGGAACGCTACTTTTGACTCCCCTCAGGGCAGTAGATGGAGAGGTCTATGCTGTTGCCCAGGGCCCGGTTAGTTTAGGTGGAGGGTTTTCTGCCGGGGGGGCAGGTGGCAGGGTTCAGAAGAACTTCCCTACCGTAGGACGGGTGGTAGGGGGAGGCCTGATCGAGAGGGAGATCCCCTCCAATTTTAATCAAAAAAGAACCCTATCCTTGATCTTACACAGTCCTGATTTTACCACCTCCTTCCGCGTGGCAGAGGCAATCAACACAGCTTTATATGGGCGTGTGGCTCATACCTTGGACGCTGGAACCGTGGAAGTGAGGGTCCCTGAGGAATATTCAGGAAATATTGTGAAATTGGTCACCCTGATAGAAGGGTTGGATGTCACTCCGGACACGGCCTCCAAGGTGGTGATCAATGAACGAACTGGAACAGTGGTTATGGGAGAAAATGTCAGAATCTCAACGATCGCTATCTCTCATGGAAGTTTGAGTGTGCAGGTGAAGGAAACGCCAAAGGTCTCCCAGCCTGCACCTTTCTCACGAGGCCAGACCACGATAGTTCCTGAAACCCAGATCACAGTAAAAGAGGAGAAGGCTCCCCTCTTTGTGGTGGAGTCCGGAGTGAGTATAGGTGAGGTGGTAAGGGCCTTGAATGCTCTCGGAGTATCTCCTCGAGATCTGATTGCCATCCTGCAGGCCATGAAAGCAGCCGGCGCCTTGCAGGCAAAATTGGAGATAATTTAATGTCAGACCTTGGTTCTCTACCGACTGCATCACTGGATAGCATAATTTTGACCAAAGTTCCTGCTACTTGGGGTAAGGGGGGCGCTCAACTTAAGGAGGCATGTTTGGAGCTGGAGTCTCTTTTTGTTTATTATCTGCTTAAAGAAATGCGGGCCACCATTCCCAAGTCTGGGTTCATCAGCGGGGGAAAAGCTGAAGAGATCTATACCTCTATGCTTGATCTTCAACTGGCAAGAGAACTCTCCTTCAGGGGAGGAATCGGCCTTTCGCCTCTTCTTATTGAACAACTTGGCAGAAAGCCGGAAGATATGGAGGGCCAAAATATCAAAAAGTGAAGAGAATAATTAAAGTTATAATTATTTTTGCCAATAAGATAATCAGGTAGGACAGGAGTCTGTCAGATATATCCGGTTCTTTTTCTGTGACCGTTAACTCCTCAATTCTGCATCTCAAGAGGCGGCCGGGAGGGGGAAAATTTAGGAGAATAGTGATTGACAATATTCAGGCCAAAAAGGAGGTCCTGAGAATGAAGATTACGGGAGAAAACCGTTTTGTCAATCTGGAGGCCCATGTTAACAATGTACAAGATAATAAAAAAATAGATGCTTCAGCCACGCAGGACTCCAGAGAGGTTCTTAAAGAGGATAAGGTTGTTTTATCCTCAAAAGCAAGAGAGATCATGGAGGCAAGAAAGCGCTTGGGGTCTTTTCCTGATATCCGGGAGGAAAAGGTTGCCTTGATGAAAAAACAGATTGAGAATGGGACTTACAAGATCGAGGGGAAAAAGATTGCTCCAAAGATGATAAAGGAATCTCTTCTTAACGAGATTGTATGAATACTCAAGCTCGGGCCTCAAATATGCAGCCTGTCCCTTCAATATTTCACCACTGAAATTGCCAGATGAGGCAAAAGCTGAGTTCCAGGCATATAGAGATCAGAATGGATTTACTGTTGAATAAATTTTTGGGCTTACTTGAAGGAGAAACTGCTCTTTATCGATCGCTACTTTTGGTCTTCCAAAAAGAGGAAAGGGCTGTTGTAGATTCAAAACTTAAGGAGTTGAATGAGACCAGTAAAGAAAAAGAGAACCTGGTGCTTAAGATCAGAATACTGGAGGAGGAGAGGGTGAGAATGGTGGAGAGGCTGGCAGAACTCCTGGGATACTCGCCTCAACTCCTGACACTTACTAAATTATCTCAACTGGTAGAGGAGCCTTACTCTACCCGATTGAAGGACTGCTGCTCAAATCTGTCAGCATTAATACAGAGTGTCCAGGAAGCTAATCAAGCCAATAAGGCCTTGCTCACGCATTCCCTTGAGCTTGTTAAAGGATCGTTGGCATTATTGAATAACTTAATGCCCTCCAACCCGGTTTATTACCGGGGTGGTAAGATTCAGATTAACGATCAAGGCGGGAAGGTCGTCTCCAGTAAAATTTAACCGTTGGAGTTTGCGTGACTCGCCACAGGCCCGATAGAACTTGGCTTCGCTTTGCTCCGCAATTGGAGCATTGGAATAAGGGGGCATTACCCGCTTGTTAATGGCAGCCGCTACCTTTACCCTTACAAGACACAGGTTGGGGATGGGGATCTTTTTTACATTTGGGAGACTCCTTGCACCTTGCCCCGTGAGAAGGTTCGATGCTAAAGGGATTTGCAGATTTAGCAGCAATTTTGAAATGGTGCGATTCTTAAATCTAACTGAAAGGGATAGTTTTCAGGTTCAATCGGGTGGGAGACAGGGTGTTATTAGGTATGGATGGGAACAATAAGACAATTATTCAGACGCTCAAGAAAATCGGAGAAGAAATAGAGACAGTTAGCTTAAGTGACCGCAATGCATGGAAGGGTATCTTCAATCAACTGGAGAAAGTGAACCGGGATTTTCCCGAGGAAATCTCTGAGCTATCTAAACTTCTCACCCTTTGTCTGGAAGGGGTGAAGGCCATCTCTGAGAAATCTGCCACTGGCTCTTTAGTCCTTGTTGAGGCCATATCCGAGGGGTTGATCGCCTTAGAGCAGTACCTGCTGGACGATCCAGATCGGGAACTTCTTATTAGGAAGGCTGCTCAGGCACTGGGGAGTGCTATGGGCAGAGACATAGGTGAATGGGGGTGGAATAATGGTTCAAAGCCAGTCCGTTGGGAAAAACCTTCGAATTTGTCGCTAAATGATGTGGCCGCCCTTTTGATTCAACTTGAGCCAGATGACCTCTCCGGACTGGCCTGCCTGGGAGAATCCCTAAATACAATCGCGGCCGATGAATCATATCCGGAAAGCTCCAGAGAATCTATTGTCCAGGCTGCAAAAAAAATTGAGGGGATCATTGAGGGGAGTGTCTTTGATTCAGATTCAACCATGAAGGAAGTCGGTAGACTTATAGAAGAGGCCATGAATGCCATGGAGGAAGGTGTGAAAGTGGAGAGGAGGCCCACTCCAGATTCTATTCCAGAGGATGAGGAAGGGTCGGATGAGGAAGGTGTGCGGTCTGACTACCTGCCCGATGACGCGGATCCTGATCTTTTGAGCGAGTTTATAACCGAAAGCAGCGACCTAATCACAAACGCAGAAGAGGCCTTGCTATCTCTTGAGACTGACCCGGAAGATATGGAGGCCGTTGGCACTGTTCTTCGCGCATTTCACACCATCAAGGGGACCTCTGCCTTCCTTGAACTTACTCTCATATCAGAAATGGCTCATCATGCAGAGTCGCTTTTAATCCGGGTCCGTGATCGCGAAATACGTTATACCGATGGATACGCCGGCCTGGGACTTAGAGCCCTTGATATGCTGAAGGAACTCATTCAGTCCCTCCATGATGCATTAGAGGGCAAACATTTTCTTAAGCCCGAAGGTTACGATGATTTAATGCGCATTTTAGCCGACCCGGAAGGAGCCGGAATATCTGATGAATATGTCGAACCAGAAGAACCTTCACTTCGAACACACCAGCACATGAAAGGCACCAGACAGGTAGTGGAATCATCAGTCCGGGTGCGTACCGACCGGTTAGATCGGTTGATTGATATGGTGGGAGAACTGGTGGTTGCCCACTCAATGGTGGCTCAAGACAGAATAGTGATCCATGGTAATCACCATGAGCTCTTAAAAAAGGTGGCCCATACAGGCAAAATTGTTCGTGAACTGCAAGATTTGAGCATGTCGATGCGGATGATTCCGCTCAAAGCGACCTTTCAGAAAATGGCCCGGCTGGTGAGAGATGTGGCCCATAAGGCTGGCAAAAAGGTCAATTTTATCACCGAAGGTGAAGACACCGAGATTGATCGGAACATGGTAGATGTCATTAATGATCCTCTTGTGCATATGGTTCGCAATGCAGTGGATCATGGCATCGAACTGCCTGAGATCAGGCAGAAAATCGGCAAACCGGAATATGGGATTGTGCAGTTGTCCGCCTACCATTCTGCTGGCAACGTAGTGGTAGAGATAAAGGACGACGGGAGAGGTCTTGACCGTGAGGCTATTCTTGCCAAAGCCAGGGAACGCGGACTCGTGAGTGGGGAAACCTCGCTGAGCGATCGTGAGATTTTTGACCTGGTGTTCGAGCCAGGCTTCTCCACCGCAAAGACAGTTACTGAGATATCGGGTCGTGGGGTGGGGATGGACGTGGTGAAGAAGAACATTGAGGCCCTGCACGGACAGGTCGAAATCCAATCTGAGGTGGGAAAGGGGAGCGTTTTTAGAATGAGGCTTCCCCTAACTCTGGCGATCATTGACGGAATGGTGGTTCGTGTGGGTGGCGAAAGATATGTTATTCCCACAGTGTCGATTATCAGGTCTATCAAGCCGGATCCGAAAGACCTTTCGACCGTACTCAACCAGGGTGAAATGCTATCCCTCCAGGGAGAACTTATTCCATTGTTTCGGTTGGCCGACCTCTTCGACATCAAAGGAGCTCAGGATGACCCAAATCAGGGACTTGTGGTGGTGATTGAAGATAATGGGAGGAAGGCTGGTTTGCTCGTTGATGAGCTGGTTGGTAGGCAACAGATTGTTATCAAGACATTGGGGGAGGCTATGCGAGATATACCCGGCATTTCTGGAGGTGCTATTATGCCGGATGGTCGAGTAGGCCTGATCCTTGATGTTGACGGATTGGTGAGGCTTGCAAATACGGGGGATGGAGAAGGGATTAATGAAAGCTGAGGGCAAGAGAAGAAGTAATCTTTGAGCCTTCAGCTTTGAGCTAAATAAGGGGGCTCACGAAAGAGGCAGGAAAGTAAGGTGATGAATTTAATGTCCGCTGAACTGAGTGAGAGGCAGTTCAAGAGAATCAGCCAATTGGTATACAGATTATGCGGGATAAATCTGAAAAGCGGTAAAGAGGCACTGGTCAGGGCCCGCCTCATGAAACGCCTGCGAGCTCTCGGGATGAAAAGCTTTAATGAGTATATAAGATACATTGAGAGCGACAGAGGGGTACAGGAACTGGGCCTTATGATCGACGTGATCACAACCAATAAAACAAGTTTTTTCCGCGAACAGGAACATTTTAGCTATTTAGGTGAGAAGATATTGCCAGAACTTAAGGCCCGAAGATTGAGATTTTGGAGTGCGGGCTGTTCTTCCGGTGAGGAGCCTTTCTCTCTGGCAATCCTGCTGAGAGAGGAAGTACCGGATATAGAGTTCAAAGACGTACGGATTCTGGGTACGGATATTTCAACAAGAATGCTGGAAAGGGCCCGCAAGGCCATTTATGGAGAGGAGACACTCCAGGACCTTCCGCCGTCGATCCTGCGAAAATATTTCATCAGGATTCGAAAAGAGTCACCTCGCATCTACAAGGTAAAAGATAATGTTAGGGCAATGGTTCGACTGGCGTGGCTCAACCTGATGGATTCGTGGCCCATGAATGGGCCTTTCAACGTGATTTTTTGCCGCAATGTAATGATTTACTTTGATAGAGCCACTCAGGAGAAGCTGATTAACCGTTTCTGGAATCTTTTAGAACCAGGTGGATATCTTTTTGTGGGCCACTCAGAGGGCCTGTCGGCCATCTCACACAGATTTCGCTATGTGCAGCCGGCTGTATACAGGAAATGACTATTCATCAAGTTTTTGGTTGGAGCAAATGAGGTACGTCGTTGGAGTGGGTGATATGAAGGTTGGGGGAAAAGGAGACATCCTGGTGACCCATGCTCTTGGCAGTTGTCTGGGTTTGATGGTCTATGATCCGGTAGAACGAGTCGGTGGACTGTTGCATGCAATGCTACCACTATCCAAGATTAATCCCCAGAAGGCTAAGACTAATCCTTTCATGTTTGTGGATACAGGGGTTCCAAAGTTATTCGAAGAAATATATAGCCGGAATGGTCAAAAGAGAAGACTGGTGGTCAAAGTTGCCGGCTGCAGTCGACCTTTGGGCAAGAATGAGATGTTCAGAATAGGGGAGAGGAACTACATTGTACTGAAAAAACTCCTCTGGAAGAATAATATTCTTTTAGATGCCGAGGACATTGGCGGCACGGACATCCGTACAGTCCATTTTGACCTTTCAACAGGCCGGACAATTATCAGGTGTAAAGGTCCAGAGAGGGAGCTGTGAGCAAAACAGAGAGGCTGGGTCTCAAGACCAGTCACCTTGAAATAGTTGCCAGCAAGACATTACAATGGGTTAGTGAATTATGTGATGTTTTTGAATGACCATTCAACCACTTAATGATTTACAAATTGACGAAGTCTGGGAAGAGGTTATCAGAATGGCGATTAATGTGCTTATTGTAGATGATAGTGGTGTCATGCGGGCTATGATCTTAAAGGCCATGCGTATGAGTGGCCTTCTCCTTGGAGAGGTTCACCAAGCTGCAAACGGTAAGGGAGGGCTTGATGTTCTCGACCAGCACTGGATAGATCTTGTAATCGTGGACATTAACATGCCGGTTATGAATGGCGAGGAGATGATAGACTGTATGAAGGAGCATCCTCAGATGAGAGATATCCCAATAGTTGTTATATCTAATGAGGGAAGTAAGACGCGCATAGAACGATTACAGCGTAAAGGTGCCAGGTTCATCCACAAACCTTTTACCCCAGAAATCATACGCGATACTGTAAAAGATCTGACAGGAGTGGGAGTCAGTGATGAGAGAACAAATTAATGAGATACTCTATCGGGTTGCCAGCGAGACCATAGAGAAATTAGCCTTTGTTTTCTCTTTCCCGGAAGATGAAAGGGGCGACACATTTCAGGGTTCGGTGGTTACGGCAGGTATCTCGTTTACAGGGACCTTTTCAGGCAACCTTATCATGACAGTTTCAACTCAAGTTCTCCCTGAATTAGCGGCAAACATGCTCGGCATTGATGAAGAGGAAACGACATTAGACCAACAACATGATTCTCTTAAAGAATTGATAAACGTCATCTGCGGCAACTTATTACCCGCCATCGCCGGCGAGGAGGTCATCTTTAACATTGGTGCGCCGAGGATTATTACTCAAGGTGACTCTTCTATAAAAGAGGATAGACGTAAACACATAAGCAGGGTGAAATTGACCTTTGAAAAGGGGCAATCTGATCTTCTTTTGTTTGTCGAGGGCGAGATTCCCGAAGTATGGTTGAATGGTTAATTCGAACCCTGAAAAGGCGAGAAGAAGAGATGATTAAGGTGCTTATTGTAGACGATTCGGCAGTTGTCCGCAAGATATTGACAGAAGAGCTATCCAGATACAGGGATATAGAAATAGTCGGGACCGCTGTTGATCCCTATGTGGCGCGGGATAAGATCGTGAAACTTCGCCCAGATGTGATTACACTTGATCTGGAAATGCCGAGGATGGATGGCCTCTCGTTTCTAGCAAGGCTGATGAAATACAATCCCATGCCCGTGGTTGTGTTGAGTTCTCTCGCTCCCAAAAATAGCAAAACGGCCTTGAAGGCCCTGGAACTGGGAGCTGTGGAGGTCCTTTGCAAACCGGAATCGGCCTACTCCACACCAGATATTTCTCGAAGCTTAGTTCATGCCATCCGAGCCGCCGCCTCAGCCCGAATTGGTATACATCCAGAAAAATCAAAGCATTCTGGTGAAAGGGTACAATTAAAAGATTTTCATCTTCAGACAACGGATAAGGTGATTGCCATCGGGGCTTCCACTGGTGGAACCAAGGCCATTGAGGTTGTGCTCAGCAGCATGCCCGCCACCTCTCCGGGCATGGTGATTGTGCAACATATGCCGGAAAGGTTTACTACCACCTTTGCTGAGAGACTTAATGAGACATGTCAAATGGAGGTGCGTGAGGCATGCGATAATGACCGCGTAATTCCCGGAATAGCTTTGATAGCGCCAGGGAATCGTCATATGTTACTCCAGCGAAGTGGAGCACATTATTTAGTAAAGATAAAGGATGGCCCCCGGGTTCATTACCAGCGACCTAGCGTGGATGTATTATTCCACTCGGTGGCAAAGAACGCCGGCCGAAATGCTATTGGTGTGCTGCTGACCGGCATGGGAGCTGATGGGGCCAAAGGGCTCTTGGCGATGAGTGAAAACGGTGCCTATACCCTGGCTCAGGATGAGGAGACATGTGTGGTCTTTGGCATGCCCAAAGAGGCCATAAGGCTTGGAGCCGTTGATGAAGTCGTTCCATTACCGGATATTTCCCGGGTAATTATTGATACCCTGCGAAATGAGAGGGTATCGAAGAGACAATCAAGAAATAGGTAATTAATTATGCCGGATATCTATGGAATATTGAACGTGGGAAGGGGAGCACTTCTCGTCCAGCAGCAGGCAATCGATATCACAGGGCACAACATTGCCAATGTGAATACCCCTGGCTATTCGCGCCAGAGGGTAGATATGGAATCCAATGAGCCTATCTCGTTATGGCCCGGGCAGATGGGAACTGGTGTGAGGGCAACGGAGATCCAAAGGATTTACGACCGTTTTTTAGCGCTTCAAATCAACAATGAGAATCAGCAGTTAGGAAGATGGGAGGCCCAAAAAGGTGCCCTTGAAAGAGTGGAAATGATTTTCGATGAGTCCTCGGAATATGGATTGAATCAGGCAATGAGTGAGTTCTGGAATGCTTGGCAGGATCTGGCCGGTAACCCATCTGGCCAGGCAGAGCGGGTGGTCCTCTTAGCAAAAAGTGAGACCCTCACCACCACCTTCAACCAGATATATTCGGCTCTTGAGCAGATTCAGAAAGATATAGATACCAGCATAGAGGGAACTATCAAGGAAATAAATTTAATTGCAGAGCAGATCGCCGATCTCAATCAAAAGATTGCCCGGGCTGAAGCAGGTCGGCTAAATGCCAATGATTACAGAGATAGGCGAGATTTATTACTAAAACAGCTATCTTCAATGATTGATATTAACAACTTTGAAGATAGTGACGGAAAAGTGACCATTCTGGTAGGTGGCGGAAAGCCTCTGGTGGAGGCCACTTCTTCATGGAAGTTGTCCACGGAACGGAATGCTTCTGGCCTCCAGGATATTGTGTGGATCAATAGCGACGGGAACTCAGGGAATATTACGGATAACATCTCAGGGGGAAAGTTGAAGGGGTGGCTTGAGACAAGGGATGTTATTATTCCGGAATACTTGGAGAGGCTCAATGAGCTTGCCGGGAGTATTATAAGCAGGGTGAATGCCCTGCATTCAGGCGGATACGGTCTGGACGGCTCCACTGGGAACGATTTTTTTACAGGAACTTCGGCCTCTGACATAGCGGTGAATTCAGAAATTGTCAATGATGTAAAGAAGATTGCTGCTGCGGAAAGTGCTGGTGGGGTGCCAGGGGATAACAGCAATGCCATTGCCATCGCAAACTTACAGAATGAGCTTGCAATCCACAATACAGCCACCTTTGACAGTTATTATAATTCACTGGTGAGTGATGTGGGAAATGAGGTAAGGAAGGCTCATGTCACGTTCGAGCATCAATCTGCAATGATTACCCACTTAGATAATTACCGGGAGTCACTTTCCGGGGTTTCACTCGATGAGGAGATGATTAACTTGATCAAATTTCAACATGCCTACGAAGCTGCTGCTAAGTTAATTGGTACGGTGGATGAATTATTGAATACCGTGATCAATATGGTATAGGCTGGTAAATACCTACTTAAGGACTCCACCAGATCAGGGGGTCAGGATGCGAGTGACCAACAAACTAATGGCTGATACTGTTGCCAACAATCTCTTTAAAAACACCGAACACCTACTCAAGATCCAAAATATGATCTCCTCGGGCAAGAGGATATCCAAACCTTCTGATGATCCGATAGGAATGGGGAAGGTACTGGATTATCGAAAAACAATCTCCTCAATCGACCAGTACAATAGGAACATTGCTCGTGGAAGGTCGTGGCTTGATATTACTGACTCAACCTTAGGGAGTGTTGACAATTTGCTCATGAGGGCAAAGGAGATAGCTGTCTCCCAGGCTACTGGAACCGCCAATAAGCAGACCAGAGAGATTGCTGCCAAAGAAATGAAGAATATATATGAGCAGATGTTACAACTTGCAAACACCAAGTTGGGGAGCAGCTATATATTTGCAGGTCATAAGACTGACACGGCCCCTTTTTCCAGGGATGATGACTATAATGCGAGTTATAATGGTGATAAGGGTGATATCCGAATAATCGTGGGGGAAGATACATCTATCAGCATCAATGCTAATGGAGAAGATATCTTTTTTAGTAAGGTAAGTGTCTTTGATGTTTTGAGAGACCTGAAAGATGGTCTGCAAAACAATGATCCATCTGCAATTTCTAACCAGATTGAATTACTCAATGATGCGCTCGGTCAAGTCCTTAAAGTCAGGGCCGAAGTGGGAGCAAAACTCAATCGATTGGAAATCACTGAGACCTACTGGGCCAATTTTAAATTGAATATTACGGAGATGCTTTCTCAGACAGAAGATGCTGATCTTACCAAGGCAATTACCGATTTAACGACCCAAGAGGCTGTTTACCAGACTTCCCTTGCCATATCGGCCAGGATAATTCAACCAAGCCTTATGAATTTTCTCAGGTAGGCGATTTTGCTGAATAGCCTGGTCCCTGTCAATTATTTTCTCACGGTAAATTTGTTCTAATTTTTAGGGCATTGTGGGTATGGGTGGGCGCGGGGCCTATATATTGAAGTAAGTGGGATGTTGAAACTAATGCAATCCAAGGGGGGCCTTTGCATAGAGATTTCGTGAGAACCATGCTGCAAGAATACGCCAAAGACGAGTTCATGAGGTACATAGGGGCAAGACCTTATGAGCGAACAGAAGATCGCCGGGATTATCGTAATGGAACCAGGAAAAGAACGCTGCAGACGCGGTTTGGGGTTATTGAGGATATTGAGATCCCTTTGGGCCGCAAAGCTGGCATTGGTTATAGCGGCATCCTGGAGCGATACCGCCGCAAGGACAGCAAGATAGAGGACATTGTCTCCGACCTGCCTGCTGCAGCAACTGTGTTTTTTGTCAAGTGGCTTTTAACATTTTTTTGCTTACGGGCTCTTGCCATGCTGTCATGTTCTTTATCATACTGTTTAGTATTACGAGCATCTTCCCTGCCTGCAGCAGGCAGGCGCATGCATGCGGTAATGGCAACCTTGTGAGGCCTGCCTGTAGCAGGCAGGCGTGATATAGGGTTAGTGACCTGGCGTAGCAGCAGGGCCCCTGCTTGCAGCAGGCAAGATTTCCCAATACAGAAAACAGTATGAGGAACACCGAGGTGTTACCCTGCCCCAAGATCGTAGTCGATAGGAAGGATCCATTGGACGTTGCACAGGAAACTAATCATTCTATCAGGGCAGTTGACAGATACATGAAAGATTTTAATCGGGTGCGTTTGTGCCATGAAGATGGAAAAAGTCCGGAGTTTATTTCCTTGGCAACAAGCCTAAATAGGACAGTTGTAAAAGAGTATCTACAAATTATAGAGGATTCAAAAATTTGTTCTTGACATGGCGTATGGCATTACCTGGTGCAGGCAAGAATTGAATCACAACAACCCAACACAAAAGGAGGATCAGAAAATGACAAAGGAAGAACTCGTAACAAAGCTCGCAGACATGGCAGGAACCACGAAGAAGGCAGCAAATACCATAGTTGACGGACTCGTGGCGGAGATCACAAGGGTCCTCTCCAAGGGCGATAGGATTGTCTTACCCGGCCTCGGCACGTTCTCAGTGGCGAAGCGTGCTAAAAGGAAAGGACGAAACCCGCAGACAGGTGAGGAAATCACCATACCGGCATCAAAGGTGGCCAAGTTTAAAGCTGCTCCTAAGCTCAAAGACGCCATCAACAAAAAGCGGTGATAGCAGGCCAGGCCGTAGCTCTGGCCTACAAGCTTGTAGGAAAGATCCCTCAAGACTACCCGAATAGGCCAATATTGAAAAGTCCCTTGAGGCCATGGCGTCCCGCTACAGGGAGACCCTCAAGGCGGATCCCTTTGCGGGCGCCAATCCTCCCACTGCCTACACCTGACCGCCTCAAGCTAACCATGGACAAGTTCGGTAAAGACCTTGTTAAGGTGTTACAGCCCTTTTTCGAATCCCTGGAGGTCAATGCAGAAGGGCACAGGAAGAAAAACAGGCTCAGCCTATGCCTCAAGAATCCCCTTTGAAACCCTGAGCGGGCCGAGGCGAGAAATGGTGCTTGGTTATACCTAACCCGCAGGTAAATTAGCTGGTTAAAAGCACTATAAACTACCGATCACTATGCTGCTATTAAGGCAGGCATCAGCCCCGGGAAAATGTATTACGACCATTTTCTATATTCCCTTAATTTAGTCTTGACTATTTCACAGCAATATATAAATTAGCCAATATGGAGCTTTTTCCAGTCATAGGAACATGGGCTTTTGATCCAGCACTTCTGGGAAGAAGGATGTCGTTTATTTCTGGTCCAAGGCAGGTGGGAAAGACCACCCTTGCTCTAGGCTTTCTTGAAAGAATCGGCCAGACAGGCCTATATTACAACTGGGACACTATCAGTGTCAGGAGAAAATTTGCACAAAACCCCTTATTTTTTCTTGAAGGCATACCTGAACCACCGCCTCCTACAGCTACAGGTGAGCCAAAGTACTGGGTAGTTTTTGACGAGTTTCACAAGCATCCAAAGTGGAAAGATTTATTGAAAGGCTTTCATGATGAGTTCAGGCATTTTATCAGGTTTGTTGTCTGTGGTAGTGCTCGCCTGGATGTTTACAGAAAGGGGGGAGAAAGCCTTCTGGGCCGTTATTTTATGTTCAGAACGTTTCCTCTGAGCCCGAAAGATATTGTAGAAGGAGAAAAATTTCATTTTTCCAGAACCTGGAATCCCAACGAAAAAATTGGACTTATTGACCCATCTGCAGAATTTAAAGAGGCAGTATTCCAGATTTATAATCTCACAGGCTTTCCTGAGCCATTTTTGGCTGGAAGCAAAGAGTTCTACATGTGCTGGAGGGATGAGCATTTTTCCCTTTTGACAACTGAAGAGATAAGGGATCTATCCAGGATTACCGATATAGTTCGACTTCAGACTCTGGCATTTCTTTTACCTGAAAGGGTTGGCTCTCTTTTGAGCTTAAACAACCTTGCAAAAATCGTATCAGTTAGCCATGCGACCGTGGTCACGTGGCTTGATGCAATGGAACAGGTTTATCTGATCTTCAGAATACCTCCTTACTCTACGAGGCTAGCCAGGGCAATCAGGAAGAACGAGAAGCTCTACTTCTGGGATTGGGGCATGATAGAGGATCCAGGGAAACGCTTTGAAAACTTTCTGGCTGTCCAACTGCTCAGAGCCGTCTCTGCGTGGAAAGAGTGGGGT
>Ga0190359_1000335_pt1 | contig 32888 bp, 33 predicted proteins | sample 48721823_MG_FD_161269 | JGI IMG/M metagenome (GOLD analysis project Ga0190359, IMG submission 161269) | Hydrothermal vent microbial mat bacterial communities from Southern Trench, Guaymas Basin, Mexico - 4872-18-2-3_MG | ecosystem: Environmental > Aquatic > Marine > Hydrothermal vents >... | reverse complement strand
ATATATACATTCACCGGACGTGAAGGTAGGACGGATACAAAATTTTAAAAATTGGAGCCCTGAAATGGTTCCTGACCCAGATGTCACGACTTTGGGATTGGAATATTTCTGTTTTGATACTGATGAAATATGGAATAAAAAAGACGACTTTCTTATTGAAATGGCCAAACAGGAGGTCGAAAAGCTGAATTTCGCTTCCAGAGGGCTCGTAAAGGACGGAACTGTCATCCGTTCTCCCAAAACCTATCCTATCTATGACAAAAACTACAAACAAAACGTAAATATCATTAAAAATTACCTCTCAGGTTTTAAGAATCTTCAGACCATAGGCCGGAACGGCCTTCACAGATACAACAATCAGGACCATTCCATGCTTAGCGCTTTGTATGCGGTTCGCAATGTATTGGGAGAAAAGCATTCGGTTTGGGATATAAACATTGACGAAGAATACCATGAGATCAAAGAAGGCTAAAATGAATATAAAGGCTCTTTTTCTTGAAAAAAGTGATAAAACCTCCAGTCAGCTCATAAAATATGTGTTTGTGGGCGGCTGTGCGTATATTGTTGATTTTGGAACGCTTTTTATTCTCACAGAATACGTTAAAATACATTATCTGGTATCCGCAGCCGCAGCCTTTGCTCTTGGATTGATCACCAACTATACCTTGAGCATCATCTGGGTATTTTCAAAAAGGAGTCTCAAAAACAAGAAGACAGAATTTATTGTCTTTGCTGTTATAGGGATTTTTGGCCTGGGCTTCAATGAGCTTTTTATATGGTTTTTTACAGAAGTAACAGGTTTTTATTATCTGATTTCAAAAGTGATTTCTACCGTTTTTGTGTTCTTCTGGAATTTTTTTGCCAGAAAAAAACTGCTGTTTAGTTGAATCCAATAAAGATCCATTAAAATTCAAAATCATTTGATTTGAAAAGTACAAAGGAATCCTGTTCGAATATCCTGTCCTTCCAAAATATATGCCCTTCAAAGAACCTTATGAAATGATATCCAGAATTGATATACCGTTTTATGAGGATCACAAATAAAAAGAAACTGTCATTCCTTGAATAGATTATTCTAACCGCTTCTACTATAAACAATCACCACTACGGTCACCACCCACAAAAAAACATCAATCAGCAAAGGTCTGTCCTTGATGATCAGGGTCTCGGGACTTCCTCCCTCTGACCTGCGGTGAATGAGATAAAGGTAGCGGAATATTCCATACAAAACAAAGGGGACCGTATAGATCAGTTCATATGTGCCGAATCTGGTCACGGTTTCCTCCGAAATCGTGTAAAGACAGTAGGCAATCACAGTGGAAGCGGTGACCACCGCGATCATCTGGTCAAGAAGATAAGGGGAATACTCTCCTAAAATGGGCCTGTGGTTTACAGCTTCTTTTCCCAGCAAAACCATCTCATGCCTTCTTTTGCTCAAAGCGAGAAACAATGCCAGGAGCAGTGTGCAGATCAAAAGCCAGTGGGATATATGGACGTTAATGGCGAATCCTCCGGAAATGACCCGGATTATAAAACCAGCCGCTACAATAAAAACATCCAGAATAATGACGTTTTTTAATCCAAATGAATAACTGAACTGCAGGATCACATAAATCAAAAGCGCAATCATAAAATTCTGGTTTAGGAATAAAACGGAAACAATCACGCTTGCGATTAAAAGCAACCCGAACGCCGTCCACGCTTGGGTTCTGTTTATTTCTCCAGAGGCCAGCGGCCTTTTTGATTTAACAGGATGGTGTTTGTCCTCATCCAAATCTCTGATATCATTTAATATATAGAGGGAGCTCGATAAAAGACAAAATGCGGCAAAGGCAATAGCCGACTTGATCACCAGAGGAACATTAAAAAGATTTTGAGAAAAAATAAGAGGGGCCAATATGAAAAAATTTTTGATCCACTGTTTGGGCCGGGCTGATCCGGCGATTCCTTTTAAATTCAACGGAGCGGCATCCCCATTTGTATTTTATCGACCATTCTATCTCTTTTTTCCCCCAGAACGCGGGTACACCGCTCTTACCACTGAAGAGATGCCTCCTCTGGGATTGAACTCCCCGATCACAACCGCTTTTACAGGACGGCAGGCCCTGGCCACATCATCCAAAATCCGGTTTACGGCATTTTCGTAAAATATGCCGAGATTCCTGTAAGCAAGCATATACATTTTTACGGATTTAAGTTCAAGGCACTTTTTGTCCGGTGTGTATATTATGGTGATTTTTCCAAAATCAGGCAGTCCTGTTTTAGGACAAACAGAGGTGAATTCGGGAATCTCTATTTCTATCTCATAGCCAGAGTACTGATTGGGAAAGGTTTCGATAGCCGGCAGCTTCTCCTTTAATCCGGCTTTGGCTTCTTTTTCTCCGTATTCAGTCATTTCATCAGCCTCGACTTGTTAATAATCCGGGATATCCATACAGAAGTATATAACTGATATGATTTTTTAGTCAAACTAAAATTATTTTCACAACCGGCTTGACAAAAAACGGAACGGGATGTATACTGCTATTGAAAATGATTATCAATACCAATTGCAAAAAAATGAGTGATCCTTATGCCGTCTCATAATTGGAGAAACAGATTCAGAGGCCGTGGTTCCCGGTGGACCGCACCCAGGGAGGCCATTCTCAATCTTTTAATCAGTACATCCAAACATATGAGCGCCAAAGAGATATACCGCTCTCTTCTCAGAATCTACCCCGCCATAGGACTGACCACTATATACAGAACACTGGATGTTCTCGAACAAATGGGGTATCTCAATAAGATCCCTCTGGGCACAGGTGAAAATAAGTATGAGCTGATCACCGATTCCAGCGAAACACACCACCATCATCTTATCTGTACCCAATGCGGCAGGATCATTGATTACACAGATTTTGAAGAATCAGAGCTCATAAAAAAGGCAGAGCAAACACTTAAAACAAAGCATGGTTTTAAAATAACAGACTATAATTTTGAATTTTACGGCATTTGCAAGCACTGCCAGGAAAGGAGGTGAGAATTATGCCAGCAGGAGATAGATCAGGACCATTAGGACAGGGCCCAAGGACCGGAAGAGCCCTTGGCTACTGCAGCGGTTACGACACTCCCGGTTATATGAAGCCGGGTCCGGGGCTGGGATTCGGACGCGGTTACGGACTTGGACGTGGATTCGGACGCGGATACGGACTTGGACGTGGTTTCGGACGCGGATTCGGACGCGGTTATGGAAGAGGATTAGGATGGGGCTACTACCCTGACCCCGCCTATTACGCACCTTATCCGCCCCAACCGGCCAATGTCACACCTGAAGATGAAATGAAAATGCTTAAAGACCAATCCAAATACTTAAAGGAAGAACTGGAAGAAATCTCAAAAAGAATCGAAGAAATCAAGAAAGAAAAGTGAACGTGTCCTTATCTTACACTATTGATTATCATACCGGGACGGCTGTTCAAACAGGCGTCCCGGTATATTCAAAATGAAAGAAACTCTGCAGATCATTGTAGATAAAATATCTCAAATCCAGTACACTATTATCTCAGACAATTGAGTGAACGAAACAAACTATCAAACAGGAGTGAATCATGAAAGTGGCTATCTCTACGGAAGGAAGTTCCGTATCAGCACATTTTGGAAGGTGCCCTGCTTACACAATCGTTGACATTAAAGGGGGCCAGGTTTTAAAAAGAGAAAAGATAGAGAATCCGGGACACAGCCCGGGATTTTTACCCAACTATCTTTCTGAAATGGGAGTCACCTGCGTCATTGCAGGAGGAATGGGTTCAAGAGCTCAGGATCTATTCCGGCAGAAAAATATCGAACCGATCATAGGGGTTGAAGGCACTATCGACGAAGTCATAGACAAATTTTTGAATAACAAGCTGGAAAAGGGAGAGGATCTCTGCGAACACGGGAAAACCAAATCCGGGCCCGATCCGCAGCATCAGCCGTCAGAAAAATTTGATATTGATGCAAACCAGAGAATATGCTTCACGGCTCAGGGAGGAAGCATTGAAGACGAAATCGATCCGAGATTCGGGAGAGCGGCTTTTTATCTCATCTATGACCCGAAAACAAAAAGCATTGAATCTCTTGAAAATCCGAACATAAACCTCATGCAGGGAGTCGGACCGAGATCCGTCCAGTTTTTATCCGAAAATAAGGTGGATGTTCTTTTCACAGGGCAGATCGGCCCCAATGCCCAAAGAGTACTTCAGGCCTCAAAAATCAAAGTCATCTCCGGTGCCAGCGGCAAGATCAAGGATCTGTTGGATAAATATAGAATCGAGGTGAAATAATGGCAAATCAAGAAGATAAAATGAAAAAAGAAAGAGAAAAGGTCACCAAGAGACTGGAGACCATAAAAAACAGCGTTCTTGTTTTTAGCGGCAAAGGAGGCGTAGGAAAAAGCACTGTTTCTGCCAATCTCGGTCTCGCCTTTGCCAAAAAAGGACTCACGGTAGGACTGCTTGATGTGGATATACACGGACCCAACCTGGCAAAAATGATGGGCGTGGAGAGCAAAAAAATCCAGGCTTCATCTGAGGCTATTATTCCTGTGCCTGTGACTGAGAACCTTTCTCTCATCTCAATGTCTTTTCTGCTTGAAAATCAGGACCTTCCCGTCATATGGCGGGGTCCTATGAAGATGAAAGCGATCCAGCAGTTCATAGGAGATGTGGCGTGGGGCAGCCTGGACTGGCTGATCATAGATTCGCCACCAGGCACAGGAGACGAGCCTCTCTCCATAGCGCAGTTAATCCCAGCCACAGGGGCCATTGTAGTGACTACCCCCCAGGAAGTGTCTTTGATGGACTCCAGAAAAGCCGTGGCGTTTGCCAGAAAATTGAATCTGGAAGTATATGGGATCGTGGAAAACATGAGCGGACTGATCTGTCCTAAATGCAAACACAAAATAAATCTCTTCAAAGAAGGGGGAGGAGAAAAAGCAGCCAAACAAATGGGAGTTCCTTTTCTCGGCAGCATCCCTATAGAACCTGAAATCGTATCATTAGGAGATGAAGGAAAGTCTTTCCTTGACAAGCATCCCGACTCAGAGGCCAGCAAGTCTTTTATGAAAATCGTGGATAAAATAATAGAATTAAAAAAATCATAATACAAGAGCCATCTGTAAAGGAGATATTATGAAAAAAATCGGTATCATCATCTGCGGACGTTACCAGAGCTGTGGAGGCGGGAAATGCTTCCGGGCTCTCAGAGAAAGGGTCGGGGGATTTTCCATATATCCAAAGGATGAGCCCGTTGAAGTAGTGGGATATTCTTACTGCGGAGGATGCCCCGGCGGAAACGTAGAATATGTTCCGGAAGAGATGATAAAAAACGGAGCTGAAGCCATCCACTTAGCCACAGGCCTGGTCGTTGGTTATCCGCCCTGCCCCAGGATCCGTCATTTCAAAGAGTTTATCGAAAAATACTATGATGTCCCGGTAATCATAGGAACCCATCCGATTCCATTAAAGTATATGAAAGCTCACGAGAAACTCACGTTCTGGGAAAAAACAAACATGAGGGAAATCGCAGGACATTTAATGGAAGAGAACCGAAAAATAATGGAGGACTATAATTAAAGGGGGATAAAATGCAGCAAGGAAATCAAAGACCAGGCGGCGGCCGCGGAGGAAGAGGGGGCCAGGGTTTTGGCCCGGGAGGGCAGTGCGTCTGCCCGTCGTGCGGGACAAAGGTACCCCATAAGAGAGGAACACCCTGCAATCAGATCAAATGCCCTAAATGCGGAACCATGATGACAAGATAATGAACAAAAATTTTAATCTTACTGTTGTTTATGATAACAATCCTTTTGATCCGGCTTTACAAACGGATTGGGGATTTTCATGCTTTATCCGGGGAGCTGAAAAAAATATTCTCTTTGATACAGGCACAAAGGGAAGTATCCTTCTATCCAATATGAATGGGCTTGATATTAAACCGCAGGACGTCGAAATAGTGGTCCTTTCTCATTTCCACAAAGATCACACCGGCGGGCTTTCAGCCCTCCTAAAAGAGAATCCGCATATCACAGTCTATCTTCCGGATTTCTTTCCCTCAACCTTTAAAAATTCTATCACAAAACAAGGCGCCTCTTACGTCAATGTGAAATCCTATCAGAAGATCCTTGCAAATGTGTATTCAACCGGAATTATCTCGGGATGGATCAATGAACAAAGCCTTGTTCTGGATTCACATGAAGGACTTGTGCTCATCACAGGGTGCGCTCATCCGCGAATAGTGAACATTATAGAAACAGTCAAAGATAAAGCCAAAAAAGAGATCTATCTTGTATTCGGAGGATTCCATCTAAGCGGATTCGAAGGTCAGGAGATCAAAGAAATCATCCGTTTCTTTAAAAAATCAGGTGTTAAAAAAGTCGGTCCTTCACACTGCTCGGGGAAAGAAGCCAGGGAACTTTTCAGCAAGTTTTACGGGGAAGATTACGTGCCTATAGGTGTGGGGACAAAGATACCAATCTGATGTCTTTCATCACAAGAGTGAAACTGGAGTCATAAAATGAATAAAATTAGGTTAAAATACCTCATAGATGCTCTTTTATTCATATGTATTGTGGGCCTGGCCGGTATAGGATTCCTACAGGGGTTTTTTCTCGAAGAGGGGCCTGTTGCAGACATATCCAAAAAGTATTTTTTGGGGCTTCACACCCATCAGTGGGGACACCTTCACTTCTACATCTCAATCGCCTTTGCCGTGCTCATCATAATTCACTTGATTCTCAGTTGGAACTGGATCAAAGCCACGACAAAAAAAATATTCAAAAAAGGGTGGGGGGCCGCTCTTATCGGAGTGGTGGTCCTTTCTTTAATGCTCCCCTTGATATTATGGCTCTTCTCCACCAAAAACGCAGAAAAATATGCTGAATTCGGAACAAGGTCAGGCAGAGGCCGGAACATTGTTTTTACAGAAAAACAGGTAAAGGGAGAACCTGTCATCCCAAAGAAAATAAGCCAGCCGCTTCAAATAAAAGAGACTGAAGAGCCGCTGGTTCAGCAGCGGGTTTCCAAAAAAGAGCCCGTTCAAAGAGAAGAATCCCTTCCCAAAGCAGAATCCGTTCATAAGGGGAGCCAAGAACATGAGGAAGAACCAAAATTGACCCGAGGACGGCTTGATGAGCATGAAACCGGTATCCTTATAACAGGCCAGACCTCACTTCGAGAGCTTGAAGAGAAAACAGGAATTCCAAAATCAGCCATTCTTAAAGAAATGGGGATACCCGCGAATATCCCTTACAGTGAGACGCTTGGCAGGCTCAAGCGACGATACAACTTCACCATGCAGGAGCTGAGGGATAAAATCGAAATCCTGCTTAAAAAAACCGGCTGACTTTGAGCCGCCAGCTCTTGTTAATCAGGTTGAAGAAAAGAGAAATTTGTACTATAAAATGAAGTCATGAAAAAAAACGAAAACGCAGACGAATTCGCCCGTAAGCTTCAGGAACAGATCATTGACCAGTACAGAAAATACTACAGCGATAAAGTCATAGAACTCTGGGAAAATCCTAAATACATGGATAAGATCTCGGAACCAGACGGATACTCCAAAGTCAAGGGCACGTGCGGTGACTCAATGGAAATCTTCCTAAAAGCAAAGAATGACATCATTACTGAAGCCACTTTTCTTACAGACGGATGCGGGGCCACTATAGCCTGCGGCAGTACGGTTGCTGAAATAGCAAGAGGGAAGCCTTTCACAAAGGTCCTCGGACTGGTCAATGCCAATGAAATCATAAAACGCCTGGATGGTCTGCCGAAAGAACACCTGCACTGCGCAGACCTCGCTTCCGAAGCCATGAGAAGGGCTTTAGCTGATTATCTGTATCATAGGAACAGCCCCTGGAAAAAACATTACAGAAAATGAAAAAATCCCAAACAATCTGAGGAGGACAGTATGGAAGAATGCCAGCGCAGCAAAAATATGCAGAGATGCAACTGCACTTATGAACCCTGCAGCAGAAAGGGAATCTGCTGCGAATGCATTCAGTACCACTGGAGCATGAATGAGCTGCCCGCCTGCCTTTTTCCCGATGATGTAGAAAAAACATTTGACCGGTCTCTAAAGAGATTTATCGAGATTTACAAAGATAAAGTCTAAAAAAATGAAAAAATCACATATCTACGGTCCTGTTCCTTCCAGGCGGTTGGGTCTTTCCCTGGGGGTGGATATCATTCCCTTTAAGGTTTGCACCCTTGACTGTATCTACTGCCAGCTTGGTCCTACCACAAAAAAAACAACTGAAATCAAAGATTATTTTTCTAAAAAGGAAATCATATCCCAGATAAAAAAAAGGATAAACACAGCTTCGCGCATAGATTACATAACCTTTTCAGGTTCAGGAGAACCCACTCTAAACTCCAAAATAGGACCTCTTATAAAAGAAATAAAAAAGTTTACAGACATACCGGTGGCTGTGCTGACAAACAGCACCCTGCTTACCAAAAAAAAAGTCAGAGAATCATTGAAAGAAGCAGACCTGGTTGTGCCCTCTCTGGATGCCGCCACCCAGGATGTTTTTGAGAATATAAACCGGCCTCATCCGTCACTGAAAATAAAAAGAATCATTGAGGGGATTAAAAAATTTAGGGAAGAATTTAAAGGAGATCTGCGGCTTGAAATCATTTTAGTAAAAGGAATCAATGATTCTGACTCACATATAAAAGCTCTGAGACAGGCAGTCAATGAAATAAAGCCTGACAAGGTCCAGCTCAACACTGTTATCCGTCCCCCCTCTGAAAAATACGCGCACCCCTTAACCCGGAAAGAAATGGAAAAAATAAAAAATGCCATAGGAAAAAACTGCGAAATCGTGGCTCACTTTAAAAGAAAGGGGCTCACTCCGGAAGAAGAAAATCTCCACAACATCATCCTGGATATGATATGCAGAAGACCAGTCACAGTGGAGGATATTTCCGGCTCTTTGGGGAGGCATAAAAACGAAATCCTTAAATACATTGACATGCTGAAAAGAGAAGGCAAAATAAAAGCAGTCACCTATGAAAATAAAGATTATTATGAACCCAAATAAAAAGTCAGATAAAGGGAACAAATGAAGAAAATCAAAGAAATCAAAGACCTCGCCAAAGAAGAACTTCTCGATCTTCTCAAGGATGCTTCTAAAAACTGGCTTGCCCATGACGGCTTGTGGTTTCAGGCTGTAGAAAAGGAGCTGGGAATGGAAACAGCCATTGAGCTTGACCGAAGGGCATGGGAAAAATTCACAGTCATAGAAGCCAGAAGAATCATGAAAAGACTGGATATAAAGCCGGGAGGAGGAATCCCTGCCTTGATCCAGGCACTCAAATTCAGGCTTTACGCTAATATCAATGTGCAGGAAATCACGGAGCAAAGTCCCACTCACTGCATATTCAACATGAACAAATGCCGGGTCCAGGATGCCAGAAAAAGAAGGGGTCTTCCAGATTTTCCGTGCAAACCGGTCGGGATCGTGGAATACAGCGGTTTTGCACAAACCATTGACCCGAGAATCGAAACAGAATGCCTGTACTGCCCTCCGGATACTCACCCGCCCGATATTATGTGTTCCTGGAAATTCACCCTTAAATCATAAAAATCCATGCGTCTATGATATAAATAATCCTATCATAGTTTTTGACATCTATCTCAACCTCTGGTATACAAGTTTATTCATAAAGAGACATCTTGATGAATAAAAAGACATTTGACATCGGGCTTGTCGGCTTTGCCCTGTTCGCGATGTTCTTCGGGGCAGGCAACCTTATTTTTCCTCCTTATATGGGTTTTCTTTCCGGTTCAGCCTGGTCTATGGCACTCATCGGTTTTCTTATCACGGGAATCGGTATGCCCCTTATGGGGATTATTGCCTCTGCCCACGCAGGAGGAAGCGTGGAACACCTCGCTGGCCGGGTGGGCCCCAGATTTGCGCGCATTCTCAGCATTGTGATCATCCTTGCCATAGGGCCCCTTCTCGCCATACCCCGAACAGCGGCTGTGACATATGAAATGGGGATCCTCCCCAATCTTCCCTGGGTAAGCCGGGCTGTAGGGTCACTTATATTTTTTGCCATTACCTTCTTTTTTGCCCTTAACGAATCCAAAGTAGTAGATAAAATCGGAAAGATTTTAACTCCTTTTCTCCTCATTACCCTGTTGTTCATCATCCTTAAAGGCATCTTTTTTCCCTTAGCAGAACCCTCCCAGGGCAGCCTCTCAAATCCCTTCTCCTCTGGGTTCCGTGAGGGGTATCAGACAATGGATGCCATGGCTTCTATTGTGTTTGCGGAAATCATCATCGCCACCCTTGTCTTCAAAGGCTATAAAAAGATTAAAGACCAGGTCAAAATGGCTTCCCTGGCAGGCCTTATCGCTGCTCTAGGTCTGGGCTTTGTATACGGAGGTCTCATGTACCTTGGAGCCACATCGCGGAGTCTTTTCCCCGCAGGGATCGAGCGCACAGAACTTCTTATCAATATCGCCTATCAAATACTGGGAAATACTGGAAAAATCGCCCTTGGACTGGCTGTTTCCCTGGCCTGCCTGACTACGTCTATCGGGCTTACCGCAACGGTTGCTGATTACTTCAGCTCCATAACCAAAGGCCGGCTAAAATACAAATTTATTTGTGTGGTCACGGTTTTATTCAGTGGAGTCTTTGCCACGGTCGGAGTCAATAAGATCGTTCAGATAGCAGTCCCTTTCCTGGTCATGGTCTATCCTGTTGCCATTATCCTTATTCTTTTTACTATTCTCGGCGGGAAAAAAATCAGCAGAAAAGTCTACTCAGGAGCTGTCATCGGTGCTCTTGCTATAAGCGTTTTCGATGCCCTGACCAATGCAGGCCTTCCCATTGCTTTCGTAAACAATGTCATTTCCTATATTCCCCTGGCAAAAGACGGTATCCCCTGGATCCTTCCTGCCCTTTTAGGAGGACTTATCGGTATGTTTGCTTCCTCTTACAAAAAAACAAAATAAATCTCTTTTTTACAAAGCAGCCTTGCTTCTGGAAAAGCTTTTTATTGCCTCAACAGGCTTTTTTTCGTAAGATTATGGATACAGAGGACAACACAAAAGCACACCCAGGAACAGGGGATGAAAAGCAAAATATTTGATCAAAGCGGGCAAGAATATGACAAATGGTATGAAGAAAATGAATCTGTATATAAAGCTGAGCTTAATGCTGTAAGGGAGCTCATATCTCCCGGGAAAGGGCTTGAAATAGGAGTCGGCACAGGGAGATTTGCCCAGCCTTTTCATGTGGAGTTTGGAATAGACCCCTCCCTAAACATGCTTCGCCTCTCAAAAAAAAGAAACATAAGCGTTGTCCAGGGGAAAGGAGAGGAACTTCCTTTTAAAAAAGAATCTTTCCATTTTATCCTTATTATGGTAACACTATGCTTCGTGGATGATGTTGTTGAAGTTCTTAAGGAATCAATGAGAACATTAAAAAAAAACGGCCTCCTCATAATAGGCTTGATAAACAAGAGCAGCCCTCTGGGAAAAGATTACGAAAAATCACGCCAGCAAAGCAAATTCTACAAACACGCCCATTTTTTTTCTCCTGAAAAAATCTTGAAATTGTTAAAAGAAAGCGGTTTTACATTCATTGATTCAAGACAAACTCTTTTCCGTTCTCCAGGAAAAATCAATGATGGAGAAACTCTGAAAAAAGGTTATAATAAAGGAGGATTTGTTGTTCTCAAAGCAAAGAAAGTCTGATATATAAAAACAAATCATAAAGATAAAAAAAACAAAAAAAGGAGAAATGATGTTCACTAATAAAGACTTTCCTAAAGCAAAAGAATACTGGTTTATGGGAAAATTTCATGATTGGTCAGAAGCAATAATACATCCCATGACTCATGCTCTTCACTATGGTAATTCTGTATTTGAAGGCATAAGAGCCTATAAAACGGCAAAGGGGCCGGCTGTTTTTCGACTGAAAGAGCACTTAGAGAGATTCATGCACTCGGCCAGCACCCTGAAAATGAAGTCTCCCTATTCAATAAAAGAAATCACTGAAATCATAAAATCCGTGATAAAGAAAAACAACCTGGAAGCCGCCTATATTCGCCCTCTCTTGTTTTATTCTTACGGAAATCTGGGACTTATCCCAAAAGCCTGCCCTGTAGAGCTTCTGGTCGGAGCATGGGAGTGGGGGGCCTATCTTGGAGAAAACGCTCTAACAGGAGTCAAGGTGTATATTCTCCCATGGAGGCGGGTCCATCACAGCCAGTATGACATGTCAGCGAAACTGGGCGGTATCTATGTTCAGTCAACCATCTGCGGTCTTATAGCAAGAGAAAAAGGATGTGATGAAGCGCTGTTCCTCAACCTTGAAAAAAATGTCGCCGAAGGACCCGGAGAAAATATCTTTATCTATAAAGACGGAATTCTCAAAACAAACGACCGGTCTGAGTCGGTACTCGAAGGCATCACAAGGACAAGCCTACTGGAAATCGCTGAAGATTTAGGGATAAAAACAAGAATCGAACCCATCACAAAACAGGACTTCCTTGAAGCTGATGAAGCTTTTTTCTCCGGTACCGCTGCAGAAATCGCCCCCATCACAAGAGTAAAAGATGCGTCTGATAAAAATGTTCCGGAAAAAGACTCAGTCATCGGAAGCGGGAAACCAGGCGAACTAACAATAAAAATACGCGAAACATATGCAGATTGTGTCAGGGGAAAGATAAAAAAGTACGAAAAATGGCTTACTTATGTATATTAAACCAATCGGAGTCATCCATTCTCCTTTTAAAAAAAAAGAAGATTTCAAACAATCCAAAGAAAAAAGCTTGAATGACTATGAAAAATCAGAAGGGGAGCTTGAGATTTTCAGTGAATTTGAACCGGGCCTCAAAGACATAGACAACTTTTCGCACTTGATCATAATATTTGCTTTTCATAAGTCCCGGCAGAGAAACCTCTTTGCTCATCCTCCTCACGACGGGAAAAAAAGAGGCGTCTTCTCCACAAGAAGCCCTGACAGGCCTAACCCCTTAGGAATGACCGTCGTTAAGTTAATAAAAAGAGAGAAGAACAGGATAAAAGTATCCGGAGTAGATATGATCGAAGGAACCCCGATTCTTGACATCAAGCCATATACTCCAAAAGATCTGAAGGAAAAGGCTTTATTTGGCTGGCTCTCAAAAAAACAGAACAATAAATGCCTGGATTTTGATATATCTTAATGGAGAGAGACAACAAACTTGGAACAATAATCAACCAAGGAGGAAAGGAATGGTAAAAAACATATGCACAGCGTCCATTGTTCTTGCCTTTCTGTCATTCCCTCTGGTTCTATGGAGTTCAGATGTATTCCCATATGATACCAGAATCGAAAAACTTGAAAACGGGCTTACTGTGGTATCGGTTCCCTTGAAAAATCCCCATATCATTTCCTATTACACTATTGTAAGGTCAGGTTCCCGGAACGAAATAGAACCCGGGAAATCAGGATTCGCTCATTTTTTTGAACATATGATGTTCAAAGGGACCAAAAATATCCCCAGAGAAAAATACGATGACTTTCTCACCGAGCTCGGAGCAGGGACAAACGGCTACACTTCTGACGACTACACATGTTATTTTGTTGTGTTTGCCGGCAGAGAGAATCTGGAAAAAGTGGTCAAAACCGAAGCCGACAGGTTTATAAATCTCTACTACAACGAAGAAATGCTTAAAACCGAGGCCCCTGTGATCGAGGGAGAATACTACTCCAGCGTTTCCAATCCGGGCAGGCGCTTGTATGAAACTCTAAGGCATGAGGCCTTCGAAAAACACTCCTATAAGCACACCACTCTGGGTTATCTCGAGGACATCCAGGACATGCCTAACCAGTTCGAATACAGCAAACTCTATAAAAAAAGATTCTATGCTCCTGACAACAGCATCATACTCGTGGTGGGAGATTACGACCATGAGCAGCTGATCGAGTACATTAAAAAATATTACGGGGTCTGGGAGCCCTCAAACTATGAGCTCATAACTCCTGTGGAACCCCCGCAGGAAAAAGCAAAGCGCTCTCATTACAAGTGGCCGGGTCAGACAATGCCGAGAATAGCCGTAGCTTTTCACGGTCCTGCCTTCAGCGATGAGAAAATAGACAAGGCAGCCCTTGACCTGCTTGCAGAAATAGGGTTTTCAAGGTCATCTCCTCTGTACCAGCGTCTTGTCATAGAAGAGCAGAAATGTCTTTCTATCTATGCTGATTTCCCTGACAGAAGAGACCCTCCTCTACTTACATTCAATGCTGTGGTAAAACAGGAAGAGGACCTCCCTTATGTGGAGCAAGAAATCTTTACTGAACTGGAATACTACAAAAATGAACCGATCCCTGAAGATAAACTGGAGGAAGTGAAATCCAACATGAAATACTCCCTCGCCCGGCAGCTGGGAACCACAGACGGGACAGCAGGAGTGCTTGCTTTCTATGTCAATCTCACGACCGACCCGAATTCCATAAACAGACTGTTCGACCTCTATCAAAAAACAACACCACAGAACATACAGGAGATGGCTCAAAAATACTTCACAAAGAAAAACAGCACTGTGGTTACATTATCCGGAGGAGAAGAACAATGAAAAAAAGAAACAGATACAAAATCCTGGTATTTGTCTTGGGGCTTATTCTTTTAATATCAGCCTGCGGGAAAAAACCTGCCTCAAACATATCCACAGAGCTTCTTCCTCTCGAAGATAATCCCCTTGTCTGTATCAAATTCATTTTGAACGTAGGTTCTGCGGATGACCCTGCCGGAAAAGAAGGTCTCAGCGCACTGACATTCAGAATGCTTTCAGAGGGCGGAAGTGAAGAGTATACCTATAAAGAAATCTCACAAATATTTTACCCCATTGCCGCATACCTGGACATGCAGATCGACAAAGAAATGACGGTCTTCTCAGGAATCATACACAAAGACAATCTGGAAAAATATTATTCTATAATCAAAAATATGCTTTTGAACCCGGGATTCAGAGAGGAAGATTTCATAAGGATCAAAACAGACCACCTGAACTTCCTTCAGAAGACATTAGTCAATAATATGGACGAACAGTTCGGAAAAGAAATCCTGAATCTAATGATGTATTCGGAACATCCCTACGGGCACAATGAATTGGGAACGGTCAAAAGCGTGAAGAGCCTTACACTGGATGATGTGAAAAATTACTATGAAAACCACTTTGTCCAGGGAAATTTAACCATTGGGATCGCAGGCGGTTACCCAGCTGAATTTTCAAAAAAAGTCCTGTCTGACTTTTCTGCCCTGCCGCCCGGAAAGACCCCGGAACGCACCCTGCCCGAACAGCAGATGCCTGAAGGCCTTCATATTGTCATAGCAGATAAAAACACACCGGCGACAGCTATCTCCATGGGATTCCCGATTTCCATAACCAAATCACATCCTGATTTCTTTGCCCTGTGGATAGCTGCCTCTCATTTTGGCGAACACAGACAGCATCTTTCTCATCTTTTCCAGAAAATAAGGGAGGAAAGAGGGCAGAATTACGGGGACTACGCCTATATTGAGCACTTCATAGAAGGACGCGGAAAATTTCCTGCAACCAACTACTGCAGGCAGCAGCAGTATTTTTCAATCTGGATAAGGCCTTTATCAAACTCCAACCGGCATTTCGTCCTCAGACAGGCGATAAGAGAACTGAAAATACTTATTGAAGAGGGAATCCCGGAAGAGAGATTTGAACTCACTAAAAAATACCTTATCAATTACACAAAACTCTACACCCAGACTCTAGATGAAAGACTTGGGTGGCAGGTCGATTCCAGATACTACGGTTACAAAGACTTTCTTGAAGAAGCTCGGGAAAGAATACCCAAAATCAAAATCGAGGAGGTCAACGCTGCCATCAAGAAGTATCTCAACTACAAAAACCTGTACATAGCCATCATCACTCAGGATGCCGGGTCATTTAAAGAGGATCTGGTGGCCAATACTCCATCCCCCATCACCTATTCCAATCCCAACATGCCTGAAGATATTTTAAGAGAGGATTTGATCATTCAGGAATTTCCATTGGACATAAAACCCGAAAACATCACCACAGTTAAAGCAGAAGATTTTTTTAAAGAAGCCGGAGTTCCATCGGAGGATTCTATGCGCGCTTCATAGATCCGTATAAAGAGCTCAGGTGGAAGACGGAGTGAGGATCTCACGGGCTTTTTCATCAATCAATTCCCATGCCCTTTCCACATCCTGTTTTTCCGTAGTCCTTGAGGCCACACACAGCCGGATCACATACTTTCCTTTGAGCGTGGTGTGCGTCATATGCAGTTTTCCTGTCTGATTTACAGCCTCTAAAAGTCTCCGGTTCATCCTATTCAGTTCCCCTTCACTACTCCCGTCATTCAAACGAAAACAAACCAGGCTTAAAGGCACAGGCGCCATGAGTTCAAAAGAGGGGCTGCCTTCAACTTTATCCTTAAAGGACTGCGCTAACTCTATGTGTTTGCGAACCATTTCTTGAATGCCTTCAATCCCGTAGTACCTGAGGACAAACCACAGCTTTAAAGCACGAAATCTTCTTCCCAGGGCAATCCCCCAGTCCCTGTAATTTTTTACCTGGCTGTCCACCCCTGTTTTCAAGTATTCGGGATGGATCTCAAACGTGCGCACAAGAAGGTCGGGTTCCTTAACAAAATAAGCGGAACAGTCAAAATTAGTCAGCATCCACTTATGAGGATTGAATACGAAGGAATCCGCATATTCTATGCCCTTGAACATCCATCTTTTCTCCGGAAGCACGGATGCGGTGCCCGCGTAAGCCGCATCCACATGAAGCCAGATATTATAACGCTTGCATATTTCCCCGATTTTATCCAGAGGATCTATGGCAGAAGAGGAAGTCGTCCCAACAGTTGCGACAACACAGCATGGTTTCAATCCTTTATTCATGTCTTCAAATATGGATTTTTCAAGCTCTCCTGGAAGAACGGCATAATCTTTATCTGTGGGGATATGTCTTATATTTTCCTTTCCAAAGCCGGCGATCTTAGCTCCTTTTTCCACACTCGAGTGAGATTCCTCAGAACAATAGATAACAAGTGGTTCTTTAAATCCTTTCACATTGCTCTCGAATCCAGTGGCTTTTTCTCTTGCGGTCAACAAAGCTACCAGCGAAGAAGTGGAGGCTGTATCCTGGATTACCCCTGTCATCCCTTTTGGAAGGGCGAGCATGGACTTCAGCCACTCCATCACCACTTCTTCCAGCTCTGCGGCTGCCGGAGATGTTTCCCATATCATACACTGCGCTCCCATCCCGGCTGTCAGCAGCTCAGCCAGGACCGAAGGGGGACTGTTGTTCGCCGGGAAGTAAGCAAACCAGGAAGGATGCTGCCAGTGTGTCATGCCGGGAAATATCTTTCTTTTAAAATCATTAAAGATTATATCCAGGGATTCCCCTTTCCCGGGTGCCTCTTCAGGAAGCTTTTGTTTGATTTCTCCCGGACGTACGTCAGGACAAATCCGGTATTCACCGACATTTTCCAAATAATCGGCAACCCAATCAATGAATTCATATCCATGCTTCCGGAATGTTTCCTTATCCATGATTCACTCCTATTGCCTTTAACCTAATCTATTAACCTGAACTATTCATAAAAAAATGCAAAAAAATCTCTTTTAACCCGAATTTCGTGCAAAATACGCTCATAAACAGAGTATTTCTTTTTTTTTATTTTTTTTCCTTGAAATCCATTATTCATCTGTGTTATAATAATATAAATTAGCGAATTAGTTAAAGGGGAAAAAGAAAGATTCAAAAGAAGGTTGTTTTATTTTGTTCTTTATCAATGAGTTATACGGATAAAAAAAACAAAAAAGTCACCCATTCCAATGCGTCGGGTCCGCAAATCCAACCTCAAATAAGGACATGTTTTTTTAAAAATCGCAGTCTATCGTCAATTATCCTTAAAATGGGAAATTTATTTCAAAAAAAACGCAACTTTTATTTAAATTCAGGCGTATATATTAATGAAGATGCTAAAAATAAAAAAAATCCTCTTTTTTACCCCTCCTTTTTTCATGGGATTTCAAATGGATAGACCCTAACCTTTATTCCATCCCCATCAAGCCGCCTGTTTCCATTAAGGAAGCAGGCGGCTTGCCTCTAATCCCCTTATTCCAGCCCCTCTCCGGTAGTAGTCCTCAGAAGGCCTCCGTGTTTCACGTTTTTCGTACTTTGAAGCAGATCCGAAATTTTCTCTATCTCCCGGCTTTTTCCTTTTAATATAATCACTTCAAGGCAGTTGTGAGAATCCAAATGAATATGGGTAGTGCTAACGATGGCCCCTATGTTTTTGTGCTGAATGAGATTCAATCTCTCCGTGACTTCACTTTTTTCATGGTTGTAAACAAGGCTGAGTATGCCGACGATCTCTTTGTCTCCCTCTTTCCAAGCCTCTCTAACCAGGCGGTCTCTTATCAAATCTCTGATAGCCTCTGAACGGTTCCGATAACCGATTCTTTCTAATAAGGCATCGAACTTGACCAGAAGTTCATCTTCAAGTGACACTCCGAATCGGATTATTTTACTCATCATTTTGCTCCCAAGTTTATTCACCGACATAATACATTCAAATCTGATTTAAAGCAAAATAAAGTAAAACGAACTTTTTTCCCACTTGACAAGTAACACGTAAAAAAGCAAAAATGTTTTACACTTTAAATAGCCAAGACTGAGTGCTCTCTATAAATGGATAAGGAGCCAAAGAGAGTGCCTTGAAAATCAGTGATCGAAATAATAACCAGAAAAAGATTTTTCCATGTTCTTACCTGTCTAAACCTGATCCTTCTTGTTTTTCCGCTTTTATATGCAGGCAGCCTGTTTGTTTTCAAATCTGATCCGGAACGTGCAAAAATCCCCTCATCCTCCGAATACAAAAGAATCATCTGTGCCGCTCCAAGTGTGACAGAAATCGTGTTTGCTCTTGGTCTGGGAGACAGGGTGATTGGAATCAGCCATTTTACTGTTTATCCTCCGGAAGCAAAAGAAAAAACCAGCATCGGGGGGCTCATCAATCCCAGTAAAGAACGCATTGCGGCCTTGAGGCCCGACCTGGTCATAACTCAGGGGAAACACGAATCATTGGCTGAACTCTGCAAAAAACTGCATATACCTTTTCTCTCCTTAAAAATAGAGAAGCTCAAAGACATCGAGCGGGCTGTTCTCAAACTCGGTAACTATCTGGGAGCCTCCAATGAAGCCCAAAACCTAAGCCTAAAAATCAAAAGAGAAGTATCCGCTCTTTCCTCTCAAACAGGATCTCTGCCCAAAAAAAGGGTATTTCTCTGCCTCAGCCACACTCCGGGTGACCTGACGGGACTTATGACCACGGGAAAAGGAACCTTTCTTAATGAAATCATTGAAATGGCCGGAGGCATCAATATCTTCTCTGATTTAAAGGACCGCTATCCGAGAATCTCCAAGGAATCCCTCATAATGCGGGAGCCTGATATCATCATTGAAATCTATGCCAAGGGGCTGAATTTAACCCAGCAGCATCTCCTGCGTAAAGACTGGGACCGTCTGGCTGTTCTTCCTGCAGTTCAAAACAGCCGTATTTATTTTCTCACAGATGATTACCTCTTAATCCCCGGAGTGAGAGTGCATCTGATTCTCGAAAAATTCATAAAAACCATACACCCGGAGGTCTCGTTCGAACATGATTGAGCTCCATAACATCGTTCATCGGTTCCCCGGCTCAGAGTGGAAGCTCGATATTCCTGATTTTTCGATTCAAGCCTCAGAAATACTGGGCATCATAGGACCTAACGGATCCGGGAAAAGCACGCTTCTACGGATCACAGCGGGTATTATCAAGCCTTTAGAAGGAACTGTGCGGCTATCCGGCAAAAAAATAAATAAACTCAAACGCAAAGAAATCGCAAAAAAAATAGGTTATTTGCCGCAGGAAACAGGAAGCGAATACGATTACACAGTGGAAGAGCTGGCCCGGATGGGAAGGTATTCTTATACGGGAACATTCGGGGGCCTGGGCCCTTTGGACTTGAAAATAGTCAGGGAGTCTCTCAAATCCACAGACATGGAGAACATGTCAGAAAGAAGACTCTCCCGGCTTTCAGGAGGGGAGAAAAAAAGAGCGTTTCTTGCCTCAGTACTGGCACAAAGCCCTGACATCCTTTTATTGGATGAGCCCACAAGCTCCCTGGATATCCACAGACAGGTTCAGTTTTTTCGCCTTCTCCGGCGCCTCGCTAACCAGGGAATGGGCGTGGCCGTGGTCACCCATGATGTCAATTTTGCTTCTTTGTTCTGCCAAAAACTTGTTTTTCTCGTAAACGGAGGCCTTCTTTCCATGGGAAAACCGGAAAAAGTGATATCAGAGAAAACCATAAAATACGTGTATGGGGAAGATGTGTTTTTAGGCAGACATCCTGAGACAGACAATCCCTATCTTCTTCCAAGGCTTTTTAAAAAAACAAAATGAATAAAAAAACAATCATTATCTATGCTTTGTTGTTTTGTGCTGTAGCGGTAATATCACCCTGGATAGGATCTGAATCCATTTCCCCTGCCGAAGTGTTCAGTGCTGGTACAGCCGCACCAACCCCTGCTAAAGAGATCTTCTGGCTGCAGAGGATCCCGAGGGTGCTTCTGGCGCTTATTGCCGGAGGAGCTCTTGCTTTGACCGGTGCGGCCTTTCAGGTCCTTTTCCGCAATCCTCTGGTCGAGCCGTTCACTCTCGGCATCAGCGGAAGTTCCTCTTTAGGAGCCTTCATCACTATCTTATACCCATGCCTCTGGCTAAGGTGGGGACCGTTCAGCTCTGTGCAGCTTTTCGCTGCCCTGGGGGCTGGGACAAGCCTTTTGCTTATCTATACTCTGTCTAACCGGCCGGAAGGTGTTGACATATACACCCTTCTTCTTGCCGGAGTCACCATAAGCATCATCTGCAGCGGAGCCATCCTTCTGCTGACTTATTTTTCAGATCCTCATTCCCTGGTCATATTCCAGCACTGGATGATGGGAGGGATTGATATTATTGGATACCAGAGCCTTTTTTCTCTAGCACCCCTTCTCCTCCCGGCCATAGTTGTTCTTTTCTATCATTCCAAGGAACTCAACCACATAGCCCTGAATGATGAAATGGCTATGGGACACGGAGTGGATATCAAAACAGTCCGCAGAAACGTATTTATAGGAGGAGGACTTGCAGCTGCTTCTGTTGTCTCTATTGTAGGGCCCATCGGCTTTGTAGGGCTCATCATCCCCCATGCTGTGAGGCGGATCAGCGGGCTGGATCAGCGAACCGTTCTTCCCTGCTCTTTTTTCCTGGGCGGAGCCTCTCTGGCTCTGTGTGATGCAGCGGCACGGACCATCATCGCTCCCACAGAACTTCCAGTCGGAATCATCACCGCAGTGATCGGGGGGCCTCTCTTTATCCGCCTCCTGGTCTCCCGCCGCCTCCATAAACTTTAAAACTTGATCCTGTTTATTCACGAGCCATTCCTGAATTTCATATCAGCTCGCCAGTAAGGTAAAATATGTGTTAACATAAAAAAAATGCCAAGATTCCCGGAAAACCTCAGATACCGCAAATTCAGTCCCTATCTTAAAAACAAGTTTGGCTGCCGGGTCTATAAGATATCTCTGGATGCCGGTCTGAGCTGCCCCAACCGCGACGGTACTCTCAGCACTCAGGGCTGTGTGTTCTGTGATCCCTCCGGGGGTTCAGGTAGAAAACGCGGGAGCAGGCCCGAATCCATATCCAGACAGATCTCCTCCGGCATGCAGGGGCTGAGAAGAAAATACAAAGCGGATAAATTCATAGCCTATTTCCAGACCTTTACAAATACGTACGGCCCCCTGAAAAAGCTGAAAAAGCTCTATAAAGAAGCGGTCCAGCATCCGGATGTGATAGGACTTTCCATAGCCACCCGGCCTGACTGTCTGAACAAAGACATCCTTGATGTGATTGAAAGTTATTCGGAAAATTACTCTACATGGATCGAATTAGGAGTTCAGTCTGTTCATAAAAAAAGCCTTGAATACATGAACAGGGGACACGGCCTATCTGAAACAAAGGATGCTCTTATGTCTCTTCGGAACCGCCGCATCAATGTATGCGCTCATTTTATACTGGGGCTTCCCGGTGAAAGTCTTGAGGACATGGCAGAGACAGCCCGGGTTATCTCAGGATTGGGCATCCAAGCCGCTAAACTCCACATGCTCTATGTTGCCCGAAACTCCCCGCTTGAAAAGGAATACAAAAAGGGAAAGGTCCCTCTGCTTTCAAAAAAACAGTATGTTAAGGCGGCTGTTCATTTTCTGGAGCATCTTTCTCCGGATGTGATCATACAGAGACTTGTGAGCGAAGCCCATACGGATCTTCTTATAGCCCCTGAATGGCTCAAAAATAAGTCAGAGGTCATCAGGGAAATCGAAAAGGAACTGGAAGTCAGTGATACCTGGCAGGGCAAAAAGTATGGGACCCTCCCAAAAAAGAAAGTTTGACAATCCCCTTAATATATGAAAACATGGGTTTTTAGTTATCCTGGTTATTCACGAGTCGAGGTTGCAGCAGATGCAGTGAGATCGGCTTGCCTGACCTGAAAGGTAAAAAATGGCGATTAAAATTGAAGAAAAAATGCTCGTCGCCATTTTTTTATGAATAGTTCAGGATATTTGGTTTTAGGCCCCTAAAGAGGGAAGTCCGTGAAAATCGGACACAGCCCCCGCTACTGTAAGCGGTAATAGGTCCACAAAAAGCCACTGCCCGTAAGGGCGGGAAGGTGTTGGACAGCAGGAGCCGCAAGTCAGGATACCTCGCTGGGTCTTAAAAACCCATCTTCGGGTGGAAGTTTGGGTGGTTCTGACCCACCAAAACTTTCCTCCTAGATCACATCAACCGCTTTTTTATGAGCGGAAGGAGGAAAAGGAATGATGAGAAAATCTTTCTTTCTGTCAATCACCATTCTTATTTTTGTTCTGTGGGTTTTCCCGGATCAAAAATCCCAGGATACCACAGAGAAAGAACAACAGAAACTGGAGTATAAAATAACGGTCACAGCCAACCGCATCGAAAAATCAACCAAAAAAGTCGCTGCCTCAACTACCGTCATAACAGGTGAGGAACTGGAAAAATTCAAACTCAACACCCTCTATGAGGCTCTTCGGGAAATCGCCGGATTGGATACGATCCAGAACGGTGCATCGGGCCAAACCGCCTCCCTCTTTATCAGAGGGGCCAATTCTTCCCATACAAAAATAATGCTGGACGGAACAGAGCTCAATGACCCTATGGATCCAAACCGCTCCTTTGATTTCAGCCACTTGTTTACAGAAAACATAGACCGGATTGAAATCATCAGAGGCCCCCAGAGCACTTTATACGGCTCTGATGCCATGGCCGGAGTGATCCATATCATAACCAGGCAGGAACAGGGGAAACCCCATTTTCATCTCAGCTCCATGGGCGGAACCTATGATACTTTACAGGGGAAAGGAGAAATTTCAGGAAGTACTGAGAAACTATCCTATTCACTGGGAGCTTCTTATTTCAAAACCAGCGGATTTTCCGCAGCCAGCAGCCGTTATGAAGGAAACACAGAAAAAGACGGATACCAGAACACCACCTTTTCCGGGAAACTGGGATTCCAGCTTAAGGAAAATATGGATCTTCACTTCTCCATGAGAAAAATAGACGCCAAAACAGATATCGACAACAACGGCGGAGATTACGGAGATGACCCCAACAATACCGGTGACTATGACCTCATTTTTCTGAAAGGGGGTTTCCGGGGCCTTTTCATGAAAAACCGCTGGGAGACAAAAATAGATGTCTCCTACGCTGATTCTCTGAGGAAATACATCAATCCCACAGACACACATCACCCTTATTCCTCTTATAAATCAGAATACAAGAGCCACATCTTTAAAATCGACTTCCAAAACAATCTCTTCCTCCATGAATCCAATACCCTGATTTTTGGGCTCGAATTTGATAAAGAATACGGAAGCTCTTTTTATGAATCACAGAGTTTTTACGGCCCTTATGAAAGTGAGTTTCCTGAAAAAAACGCCTCTAATGTTGGGATTTATGCGCAGGACCAGATGAATCTGGACGACAGCTTTATTGCATCCGTGGGAGCCCGTTACGACAACCACAGCACAACGGGAAACTCTTTGACCTATCAAATAGCCCCTCTTTATATTCTTAATAGCACTGGCACAAAACTCAAAGCTACTTTCGGCACAGGATTCAAAGCACCCTCCCTTTATCAACTTTATGCACCCGCGACTTTTTATGGACCAATTGGAAATACAGAGCTTCAGCCTGAAAAAACCCTGGGATGGGATGCGGGGATCGAACAGGAACTTCTGGGGGGAAGGCTTCTTGTCAAGGCCACCTATTTTACGAACAGTTATAAGGATCTTATCGATTATGACTATACCAAAGGCTACATCAACATAGGCAAAGCCTCATCCAAAGGAGCTGAGTTCATATTGAATTCCATTCCTGTAAAAGATATGACTTTTTCAGCTTCCTATACATGGTGTGAGGCTGTTGATGAAAGAACCGAACAAGCCCTTCTTCGAAGGCCTGAACACAAAGCATCCATGAGAATGGGGTATGATGGCCTGAAAAAAACTCATATAACCGTGTCCCTGCTTTATGTGGGAGAAAGAGAAGACAGTTACTTTCAAGACTACCAAACCACACGGGTGACTCTTCCGGAATACACTCTTTGCAATGCATCCGTATCCTATGATTTGTTCAAATATGCCCAGTTCTTCCTGCGGTGGGACAATATTTTTAACACAGATTACGAATACATAAAAGGGTATGCAGCTCCGGGCTTTTCTGTGTATGGAGGAGTGAAACTGGACTTTTGAATTTCCTATTGACTAAGAAGCGGTTTTTCAGTAGCTTATAGTGAAAATAGGAATGATCATCAAAAGAAAAAAACTGACCGTCTTTGCATCGCTCTTTGTTTTTTTTATCCTGACTCTGGGGATACACTTCTTCCATACGGAAAAAACCCCTCAGGAATCAAAGGATTGTCCTGCATGCCATTTCCAAAACTCTATTTTTATGACCGCCAAAATAAATTTCTATCACCAGCCGGAACTAGCCTTAATCGAGATCCTCACATCATGCCAGATCATCTCCTATCATAATCTGATTTATATCAAACCATCCACACGATCACCCCCCAACACTTCCTTGGTTTAAAACTTTAATCTAAGTTTTATAAACTTTATTCAACTCTTTAAGGAGGTGTTGCCCATGATTAAAAGATCTTGTATCCTGTTTCTTTTGAGCGCTGTCTTTATTTCAGGCATTTATGGGAAAGACACGAATGACCAGCCCCTTACTCTAGAACAGTGCGTCAATATTGCGGTGGAACAGAATCCGCTTGTTTTGTCCTCTTACCAGCAGTACCAGGCTTCTCTAGCCAGAGTCAATCAGGCTAAAGCAATCCCTCAACCCTCTATTGACTGGGATTCTGACCTTCAGCCTCATTTTTTTGACTTTAAAAACACAGGGGAATGGTATTTCGGTGTCAGTGAATCCATAGAATTCCCTGGAAAAAGACATTTGAGAGGTAAAATCGCTTCAAAAGAATCAGACCAAATTCATGAGGAAATAGAGCTTTTAAAACTCGATATCACTTTTCAGGTCAAGGAAGCCTTTTATGCCCTTCTCCTGGCACAGAAGACATACCAGTACATCGAGCAGAATGTGGAGCTGTCACATGATTTTCTTGAAAAAACAAAACTCAAATTTGACGCAGGTGATATAGCGAGAGTGGAAGTACTCAGAGCCAGCGTGGAAGCTGCCAAGGCAGCCAATGAACTCAGACGGGCTTCCAATGAAGTCAGATTAGCCAAAGCCCGGCTGAACTATCTCATGGCGAGAAAAAAATACGCTCCTCTTGAAATCAAAGGTGATTTCATAAAAAAGCCTCTTTCACTGGACCTGGAAAGCTTAAAAAATCAGGCTCTCTCTTTCCGGCCTGAAATCAAAAGCATAAAACACGCCTTAGAAGCCCAAAATCTTCAAAAAAAACAAGCGGTAATGAGTTATCTGCCGGATTTTGACCTGGGAGTAAACAGGCATAAAGTCCAGGGCGAAGGCCAATGGTGGGACGTTACTTTATCCTTTCCCATCCCTCTTTTCTTCTGGCAGCCGGCCAAAGGCCAGATCGCAGAAGCTCAATCCAATATCAATTCATTAAACAGTGAATTCGAGCATGCAAAAAACACCATTGCCCTTGAAGTCGAAGAATCATATATGAATGCCGAATTTGCAAGTCATCAGATAAAACTGTTCGAAAAAGAAATATTAACCCAGGCTGAAGAAGCCTATAATATGTTTCTCTTCAGTTATCAGGAAGGAGAAATCGGAGGGATTGAATTGATTGAATCCCGCCGGACTTTGATCCAGGCCAGGACATCATACGCTGATGCTCTCTATAATTACGGAGTGGCGTTAGCATCACTAGAAAAGTCCGTAGGCCAGAGATTAAAAGGAGAAAACCAATGACAAAAAAATATATGCTGTTTTGCCTTGCACTTGTTTTTCTTTTCTTTATAGTGCTTGCTCCAAGCTGTTCCAAAAAAACTGTCGGTTCTAAACAAGCAGAGGCACCGAAGGTCCCCGATAAAGCCGAATCAATGGATTCATCTGTAGGAGAAGGAAGAGGCCTGGGAATAAAAAATACAGGAATCAGAAGGGGATACGGAAGAAAACCAGGGGGAAGAGCCTTAAATAGAGGTGATGGGATAACTCTCACCGAAGAAGAAAGAAATTTCGTTAATATAGAAACCTCTATCGCTCAATTAAGACCCATAAAAACAACACTATTCGCTCCAGGGAAAGTCATCGCTCAACCTCAAAGAAAAGCCATAGTGAGCTATGCATTCTCAGCAAGGGTGGCCCAGATCCATATCCGGCTCGGCGATTGGGTCAATCCCGGAGATAAACTCATAACCCTAGAAAGTGAAGAAGTGGGAAACGCCCGGTCTGAATATTATAAGGCCACGGCAGATTATGAACTGGCAAAGGTGAGTTTTGAAAGAGAAAAAAATCTTTTTGACCGGGGCGTAGGGCCAAAAAAAGAATTCCTCAAAGCCGAATCTGACCTTAAAGTGGCTGAAGCCAATTTGGAAGCGGCTGAAAAGAAGCTGCATGTGCTCGGATTTACAGAGGAACAGGTCAAAAAAATCTCCGAGACGCACCAAATCAAACCCACTATCACCCTCTTTGCACCAATCCGCGGCAAGATCATCGAAAAGAATGTAGTGCTGGGCGCCATGATAGATCAATCAACAGAAATTCTCGTCATACTGGACCCTACAGTTCTCTGTGTAGATGCGGATATCTATGAAAAGAATATCTCTAAAATCAAAATCGGACAGGAAGTTGAAGTGGTGGTCCCTGCTTTTCCGGAGGAAAAATTCTTGGGGACCATCAAGTACATAAGCGATGTCCTGAACGAAGAAACCCGCACCATAACCGTCCGGACAGAAGTCAAAAACAAAGATATGAAGCTTAAAGCCGGAATGCTGGCCAGTATTAAAATCACTATCAACAATCAGGACCTGGCTCTGGCCGTTCCCGCCGAATGCATTTTGGAAGACCAAGGGGAAGAAATTGTTTTTATTAAAAAAGATGAAGAGTTTTTCCTCCAGGTCATTGAAACAGGAGCCAAGGAAAACGGCTATGTGGAAATCATACGAGGATTATCAGAAGGTGATGAAGTAGTGAGTAAAGGAAATTACCAGCTCAAATCGAAGCTCTATGAAGAAATTTTAAAAAAGGGACAAATCCATTAACAATGAATGGAGATAAAAAATGATAGACAGATTCATTAATTTCGCTCTAAAACACAGGCTCCTTACCCTGCTTATTATTTCACTAGTCTCCATTTGGGGTGTTTTTACTTACATAAGGATGCCCAAAGATATCTATCCTGATCTCAATGCTCCCCTGGTCACTATCATAACTGAAAATGAGGGCATGGCTGCTGAAGATGTGGAAAGACTGATCACGTTTCCTCTGGAAAGCCTGCTCAACGGAGCCCCTCAAGTGACCCGTGTGCGGTCAGAATCAGCCACAGGCGATTCTGTTATCACCGTGGAATTTGACTGGGGGACAGATATCTATCTCGCCCGTCAGATCGTCTCCAGCAAACTGGAACTTATTGCCGGACGCCTCCCCATCGGCACCTCTCATCCTATCCTGGGCCCGGTCTCATCAAGGATGGGGGAGATCTTTGAATTCGCTGTTGTGGGCGAAGACACGGATCCCATGGAACTCCGTTCCATAGCTGACTGGACGGTCCGCTACAGACTTCAAGGAGTGGAAGGAGTCTCATTTGTCATCAACCTAGGCGGCTTCGTCAAGCAATTCCAGGTATTTCTGAATCCGGAAATGCTCAGGCACTACAACATCACCATCAAAGAAATCAAAGAGGCCATAGAAAACAGCAACCGGAATTTTTCAGGCGGCATCATAAGGAAAAAAAGTCAGGAATCCCTTATAAAAGGAATCGGCCGTATTGAAACCATCGAACATATAGAAAACACGGTCATCACATCCAGAAATAATGTCCCCATATATGTCCGGGATGTGGCAGATGTCAGAATCGGCCGAAAATTCAGAAGAGAATCAGGAAGTCACAACGCCCAGGAATCCGTGTATGTCACGGTTGAAAAACAGTACGGCGGGGATACGTTAAGCACCATCAGAAACATCAAAGAAGCGCTTTCTGAAATAGCCAGAGACCTTCCTGAAAAAATCCATATCAAAGCCTTCTATGACCAGTCCAAGCTTATTATAAAGTCCATCCGCCACGTCGAGATCACCATGCTGGAAGGAGCCATCCTCATTGTCCTGGTTATGCTGATTTTTATGTGGAACATAAGAAGCTCTCTGATCGCATCGCTGACTATTCCTTTCTCCATACTGATTGCGCTGGTCTTTATGGGTATTTTCGATATCAATCTGACCGTCATGTCTATAGGAGGTCTAGCTATTGGCATTGGTAAAGTATCTAACGGCTCTATCCTTATGGTAGAAAACATATACCGCGTACTTCGAGAAAAGAAAGGCCAGGCCTCCACCATACAGCTCACTTCTGAGGCAGCGCATGATGTAGGGAAATATCTTTTCTCAGCCAACATCATTATCATACTCGTGTTTCTCCCTCTCCTTACCCTAAAAGGAATTGAAGGGGCTATGTTCAAGCCCACGGCCTTTGCTGTGGCTGCCGCTCTGTTTGGGTCTCTTCTGTTAAACTTAACCTTAAAACCCATCCTGGCTACTTATCTGCTTACGGAAAAACACATCAAAGAAAGAAAAAATCCTGTGACAGATTTCCTGGCTCCCAAATATAATGCTATACTCAAAGGTGCTTTAAAACACAAAAAAACAATTCTCACGGTTTTCCTTGGGCTCATTGTCACAGCCGCTGTTTCCTTTAATTTCCTGGGTAAAGAATTTGTTCCGCCTCTTGATGAAGGGGCTATCATGGCTTCAACGGTCATGCTCCCCGAGACCTCGCTGTATGAGTCCGTTCGAATAGGCACAGAGGTCGAAAAAATCTTTCTTTCCTTTCCTGAAGTCATTTCCGTATCCAGGACAACAGGAACGGCTGAAGGCTCGGAACACCTTCATCCCGTGAACCACAGCCATTACAACATCGAGCTTGTACCCAGAGAAAAAAGAAAAAGGGGATTTGAAGAGCTGACCCAGGCCATGAGGGAAGAATTGGATAAAATCCCCGGGCTGGCTTATATATTCGAACAGCCTATTCAGAACAAACTGGCTGAGATGCTGACCGGGACCGAAGGAGAGCTGTCCATCAAACTCTTCGGAAGCGACCTGGACATTTTGAATGAAAAAATCGAAGAAATCAGGAATGTGGTCGCGGATATAAAGGGAGTCGCAGACCTGCAGATCGAACAGACCACGGGTATCCCTCAGGTTGTTATCAGAGCTGATAGAGAAAAACTGGCCCGTTACGGGATTCCCGTAGGAGACGTAGCTGACCTGGTTGAGACAGCCTTAAACGGAATAGAGGCGACAGACATATATGAAAAGGACAGAATCACTTCTTTATTGATCAGGCTGCCTGAAAAATACCGAAACAATGAAGATGCTATTAAAAACCTACTTATTGATGCGCCCAATGGAGAACGAATACCTCTGTCTCAGCTTGCTGAAATCAGTAAAGACGAGGGACCTCAAACCATATTCCGCGAGAACCTCATGAGACGCAAGATCGTCCTCTGCAACCTCACTAGACGGGATATCGGAAGTTTTGTGGAGGAAGCCAAACAAAGAATATCAGACCAAGTCATTCTCCCTGCCGGATATCATATCACGTTCGGCGGTCAGTTTGAAAGTCAGCAAAGGGCTCTAGGCCATCTCGCCACTCTGCTGCTGGTAGTGATCCTGATCATCTTTGTTATTCTTTTCTCTTCCTTTAATTCCCTCTGGCAGGCCTTTCTGATCATCCTGAACATCCCAACAACCCTTGTGGGAGGGATACTGGCGCTTCTCATAGCCGGAGAGACTCTGAATGTCTCATCCACTATCGGACTGATCGCTTTGTTCGGGATCTGCGCGCAAAATGATATCATCCTGGTTGCCAAAATAAACGACTTCATAAAACAAGGGCTTCCCTTAAAAGAAGCTGTGATAAAAGGAGCCATGACCAAATTCCGTCCCATTATTATGACGGACTTGGTCATGATCGTAGCCCTTCTTCCTATGGTTCTGAGTAGGTCCACGGGTTCAGAACTTCATAGACCCCTGGCCGTAGTTTATGTGGGCGGATTCTTTTTTGCCATTGTCCTGAGGCTGATAGTCGTTCCTGTGCTTTATGAAACTCTCGGTTCGTTCAGTATGAAAAGAAAAGCAGCTCATCATTGATGAATGCCATAAAGCCTGATGAAAGGATCATTGGTTTTTATTTAGGAACGATCCGGCCTCTTTAGAAAATCATATGCCAGCCCTGTCATGAGCGCCGTTCCATGACAGAGGGCTCTTTCATCTATGTCGAATTTTGGATGATGATGCGAATATTCCTGCCCGTCTCCGGCCCCGAGAAAAAGAAAGGCGCCAGGGACCTTCTGTAAATAATAGGTAAAATCCTCTCCTCCCATAACCGGAGAGATGTCTTTTATATTATCCTTCCCTAAAATCTTCCCCACTGTTTCCAGTACGAGATCCACCATCTCATCATGATTTACAAGAGGGGGATAACCTTTTTTATACCGGAAATCAGCAAAAGCCCCGAAAGCCCGGCTAGTGCCTTTTGCGATCTCATAAATCCTCTTCTGTGCATTCTGCTGTACTTCAGGCTCAAATGTCCGGACCGTTCCCGTAAGTTCGACCTCCTGAGGAATGATATTATAAACCGTTCCTCCCTTGATGGTCCCAAAGGACACTACCAGGGGCTTTAAAGGGTCTGTGTTCCGGCTCACCACGCTTTGTAAATTCACAACCATCTGGGAGGCCACAAAAATAGGATCCACAGTTATATGAGGCGTAGAGCCGTGTCCTGCTTTTCCTTTGACCTTGATATCAAAGTTATCAGCTTGAGCCATCATAGGTCCTTTTAAAATTCCCACACTGCCTGTGGGAAGAGGCTGCCAGAGATGAAGCCCGAATATGGCATCCACTCCATCCAGAGCTCCCTCCTCTACCATTTTTTTGGCGCCCCCTGGAGGAATCTCTTCAGCAGGCTGAAACAAAAACACCACTTTCCCGGAAAACCGATCTCTCTTTTTGGCCAGAACGCTGGCCGCACCCATAAGTATCGCCATGTGGCCGTCATGCCCGCACACATGAGCTACACCTGAGTTTTTAGAAATGTATTCCTTGTCTCCTTCTTCCTGGATGGGAAGCGCATCTATGTCTGAGCGAAGAGCCACTACTTTCTCTCCCGGTTTTCCTTCGAGCTCCGCTCTCAGACCGGTTCGCGCCATTTTCTTAACCGGGAGCCCCAGCTCCTCTAAAAATTCATGAATTTTGCGAGAAGTTCTCTCTTCCTTAAAAGCTGTTTCCGGATGGCGATGAAAATCCCTCCTCCATTCCCTAAGACGGCTCTCTATCTTTTTTGCCTCGTTTTTTATTTCTTCATATACGTCTTCCATGACATTCTCCTTTAATGATTCTTTCTCTCATTGTCTTCCTGTCTGTGCATAAAATCAAGAAAAAACGGGAGATGATTTTATCCTTGTTGTTCCTTATTTATTCCCACTTACTCTATTTTGGGACCTGCTGTCATATTTTTATTAACCTGGATTATTAACGAGTCGAGGTTGCAGCAGATGCGAGGCGCAGGGTATGAAGCTGTGGTCCTTCACCGCAAATACCCTGCAACAATGCAGATGCTGTAAGATCGGCTTGCCTGAAAGGTAAAATATGGCTGCATAAAGTAAAATTATTACATGCACTAACGTAAGAAGTATGTTCTTAATGAATTGAGAATGATAATAGAGCCGATCATGGTAAATGTGTTGGAAAAGCAACCATATTTTATGAATGACCAGGATCACCCACGGACGGGGGGAGTTACGCAAGCGCCGAGAAAAATGTGCAGAGATGGGTTCTTGATAAAATCTTGTATATCGCTTAAACAAAATGAATAATATAAATAAACATCGCTATTTTTTTATGAATAGGTCAGGTTATAATATTATCTTATTATATATCGGGCAATTTAAGGATGTTTGGAGCTTTCCGTATTCATGAATATGAGTCAAAACGCAAAAAAGGAATGGACTGATGAAAAAGACAGCAATCTTCATCTTTATTCTTTCTCTCTTTTTACTGCACGGAATTATCTGCGCTCAAGAAGATGAAGATAAGCCTGTCTCAG
>Ga0190359_1000333_pt1 | contig 33117 bp, 33 predicted proteins | sample 48721823_MG_FD_161269 | JGI IMG/M metagenome (GOLD analysis project Ga0190359, IMG submission 161269) | Hydrothermal vent microbial mat bacterial communities from Southern Trench, Guaymas Basin, Mexico - 4872-18-2-3_MG | ecosystem: Environmental > Aquatic > Marine > Hydrothermal vents >... | reverse complement strand
TAGATGCACGTCGAGAAGCCGTAGATATATCCACGATATACTTCAAAGACGAGTTAACACAGACAGCAAAGCCCGGACAATACCTCATGGTCTGGGTTCCCGGAGAAGACGAGGTACCCATGTCCATTTCCACCATCAACCACAACGGATTATCCAGTATCACCGTACGCAACGTAGGTCCCACCACAGAGATATTAGACTCATTACAACCCGGCACCAAACTAGGGATAAGAGGACCGTATGGAAACAGCTACGAGATCAAAGGGGAGAAACCATTAATCGTAGCAGGAGGAAGTGGAGCAGCCAGCCTCTATCCCCTTGTAGAGGCTTTCATAGAGAAGGGAATCATACCGACATTCATTCTGGGTGGCCGAAGCAGTGATCAACTGTTATTTGAGGATGAGCTAGTTGATTTGTTGAAGGAGAAACTAGTTATCTCAACTGATGACGGCTCCATGGGGTATAGTGGGTATGCCTCTGGGTACGCTGCTTTACTCATGGCTGAAAACGAGTACGATCATGTTTACACCTGTGGCCCCGAGTTGATGATGGCTAAGGTCTTCTACGAGACAGAGAAACATAATCTACCAATACAGGCAAGCCTTGAACGCTACATAAAATGCGCAGTAGGCCTCTGCGGTAACTGTGTAGTAGGACCATACAGGGTCTGCAAGGATGGACCAATATTCGATACAGAGATGCTCGATACGATCCGCGAGGAGCTGGGGGTCAGCAGGCTTGACGCATCAGGTATCAAGGTACGTGTGAATCACTAGATATTTCAACCCACCCCCCCATTCTATATTCTATGCCAGTACGCTCAGTGAGACGCCGCTACCTATGGGCACACATCGAATCAGAAACAAACCAAACAGAAGATACACTACACAAGGCGATTGACTACAAAATCCATTTCCTATACGGTGTTAAAGGCGCTACAGAGATGAATTATCGACTCATCGAGTTTTACCCCAAGGAGAAAAACATGATCATACGCTGTAACCATAATAGGTTGAACGAGATGCGGGCAGTATTAGCTCACATATCTGAGATCAATGATGCGCCTGTACGTATTGACGTTAAGTTGGTATCAGGAACCATCAAGACACTGAAGAAAAAAGCAGGCTTCTAGCTGCCACCAATCAACAATTTATCTGGAAACACCAGCGTGAAACCATACGGATTTCTCAATATAGTGATTTGAAACGAAAATCACTGATAATACCACTAATAATAGTGGCTGTTTTTCTTCTATACCAGGGCGTCAAACCTAACCCAAAAACAGCCATAATAATCGACCCAATAAACGAAGAATCCGAGTTCAAAACCAAGTCAATGAATCTACTAAAAGACAACGGATACAAGATAACATACATCTCAGGAGAAGAAGTAACTGTAAAACTACTCAAAAACCTACCAAAAGACCACGATATCTATATCTTCAGGGTTCACAGCACATGTATCAATAACAGAACATGGATATTCTCAGGAGAAAAATACCAAACAGAATCCCACTCACTAATGCAATTAGCTGACCTAGTGCACAAAGCACGACCAAGCCTAACCTCAGCATACTACTTCGCTGTAAGCCCCGAACTCATCAAAAAGTACAACCCCGATAGCTTCACAAATAGCATAATATTGATGATGGGCTGCAAAGGACTAGTCACAAACGATTTGGCAGATGCGTTTTGCTCAGAGGGGGCCTCAACCTACGTGAGTTGGGATGGAAATGTATGCCTAGAGCACACTGATCAAGCCTACATAGCCCTTTTGGAGGCTATCTGCACGGAAAAATCCTCAATATCTATGGCGATTAATCATGTTTCTTCAACAATTGGTTCTGATCCCGTCTATCTTTCTGTGTTGAAAGCATATTCACTTGGTACTTGAAGCAGTAAAGTAGTGAAAAAAAGTGCATTAGCAGAAGTATTTTTATTCAAGCATCGATTGTTGAGGTGGTAGAACGCACAGGTAGCGAATGCTACAAGTGCAATTAACATAAGGCGAAAAATAAAATGATAGTCCCTGTTCGGTGCTTCTCATGTGGAAAGGTCATAGGAGACAAGTGGGAAGATTTCAATAGACGTGTCGAGATCGGCGAGAAACCATCAGAAGTACTCGATGATATAGGCGTTACAAGGTACTGTTGCCGAAGAATGCTTCTATCACACGTAGAGATTCTCGACGAAGTACTCAGATTCCACGAAGACAGAGAGGTACCCGATCTCAGAGGAGGTAACTAATCGCAATGGAAGTTGAAGTAAACGATAATCTACTCCTACCCCAGGAAATCCTACTAAGCGCAGGCGTCCACATCGGAACAAGAATCAAGACTAAAGACATGGAGCCATTCATCTACAAGGTACGCCCAGATGGGCTCTTCGTACTCGATATGGAGCAAATGAATGAACGAATAAAGATCGTCGCAAAGTTCCTATCACGAATGGACCTCAAAAAGGTATGCGTAGCAAGCAGCAAAAGATATGGTGTTAACCCGGTTGACCAGTTCTGCGATGTACTCGGATGCAAATCCTACACAGGCAGATTCACAAGCGGCTCATTCACAAACCCAGAATACAATGACTTCTTCGAGCCACAGGCAGTCATCGTAACAGACAGCCTAGCCGATCAACAGATCGTCGAAGAAGCAGGTCAAGCCGGTGTCCCAGTCATCGCTCTATGCAGTACTGACAACAGCCTAAAGGATGTCGATCTAGTAATACCAGTAAACAACAAGGGAAGAAGAAGCCTAGCAATAGTCTTCTGGCTACTTGCAAGGGAAATCCTCAGAGAGAAAGGTACACTCCCAGTTAGCGGAGAGTTCGGAAAAACCATCGAGGACTTCGAAACCACCCTTTAGGTGAGCAATGTGGCCATCAGGCGACCAGCAGTTGCAGGCGCCTTCTATGCCGCCTCACCTGAACAACTAAAAAAACAGATTATTGATTCTTTTAACCACCGACTAGGCGCAGGTAGACTACCGGAACACCAATCTAAACGAGATATTCTTGGAGTTATCTGTCCCCACGCAGGCTATATGTACTCAGGACCCGCAGCCTCACATAGTTATCTGGCTCTTGGTGAGCAGACGCCTCCGAAGACAGTTGTAATTATTGGGCCTAATCATACAGGATGGGGTACACCTATCTCTATAATGAGTGAAGGGAAATGGGTTACGCCTCTTGGAGAGGTTTCGATTGACTCTGAACTAGCGGAGAAGATAATTGATTATTCACCTACCGCTAAAAGTGATGAATCAGCTTTCATCAGAGAACACAGCATAGAGGTTCAATTACCATTTCTCCAGTTTATCTACCCCGAGTTCAAATTTGTACCCATCTGCATGGGATACCAAGACATTGATGTCAGCGAGGAGCTAGGAAAAGCCATTTTTGAGGCATCAAAGGACAAGGAAATAGTGGTTATAGCATCAACGGACTTGAATCATCAGGAATCAAAACAAACCTCAAACAAGAAAGACAAGTATGTTATAGACGCCATCAAAACATTGGACGAAAAACAGCTTCAGGAATCCGTGAAAAAGCATCACATTACTACATGTGGTTATGGACCAGTTAGTACTACAATGGTGTACTCAAAGCTCTATGGAGCCACAAAAGGAGAGGTACTTTCTTACTATACAAGTGGAGATATTACAGGAGATAACTACGCAGTAGTAGGATACGCGTCAGCTAAGATAACAAGGAACTGAAAGACATGCACGTTGAAGCCTCAGCACCCGGCAAAATGATACTATTTGGTGAACATAGTGTCGTCTATGGAAAACCAGCTGTAGTTCTCGCTATTGATAGACGCGCAAACGTCTACGCGGAGAAGCGCAGTGATAAGAAGATATTCATAGACGCTGATAACCTCGGCTTTAGTGGATACTTTGAAGACGATACATATTATCCTGTTCGAGGAAGAGCTTGGCGTGGTAGAAACCTCGCAGCATTGAACGTCGCAGCGAAAAAAACCATGGAATACGTTGGAGTAGAAGGCGGTGCAAACCTCAAGGTACGCAGCATGATACCTATAGCCGTAGGTCTAGGCAGCAGCGCAGCTATCTGTGTAGCCACAGTTGCAGCCATGGAAAGACTATATGACGCTAACCTGAAGCAAGACGAAATATCAAACCTCGCCTTTGAGGGGGAAGCTATCATTCACGGTAAACCCAGTGGTGTTGATAACAATGTTTCTACATTCGCTGGTGTAATGAGTTATGACAAGGAGAACGGCATCAAACGCCACAAACTAGAACACGATATACCTTTTATCATAGGGAATAGCAAGAAAAAACGTTCAACACGAAAGATGGTAGAAAACGTAGCGGCGCTAAAAGAGCGAAACCCAGAAGAAATGAGCAAGATACTTGATTCAATGGGCATGATCGCTGAATCTGGTCTGGACGCATTAATGAAGGCAGATATTTATCGAATCGGAGACCTGATGAATCTAAACCACGGATTATTATCATCTATCGGCGTATCCACAATGAAGCTAGAGATACTTTGCCATACCTCAAGAAACAATGGCGCCTTAGGCGCAAAACTCACTGGAGCAGGCGGTGGAGGTTGCATGATTGCATTGGCGGAGGAGCCTGATATTCCTGACATTGAGCGTGCTATCAGACGTAGAAAGAGTGAATCATACAGGGTTTCATTAACTGATCGCGGCGTAGAGAGTAAGTGGGTTGAAGAGGAAGATGCAGATTCTTAAACTCGGTGGAAGTGTAATCACACATAAAGACGAATATTTTTCACCACACACAGAAAACATCAAACGCCTAGCACAGGAAATATCCGCAACAAAAGAACCCTTGATCATTGTTCACGGTGCTGGTAGCTTCGGTCACCCAGTCGCAAAGAAATACAATATCTCAGAGGGCTTGAAAACCAGTGATCAGCTAATCGGGTTTAGCGAGACCCATCAATCCATGACTCGTCTTAATCAGATAATTGTTGATACTTTGCTTGAGGCTGGAGTGCCCGCTTTCGGTATCAGCGCATCATCAATGCTTGTGACCAAGAACAGAAGACTAGTTGACTTAGACCTTGGTATAGTCAGGGGTTGTTTGAAGCTTGGGCTCATTCCTGTCATGTACGGTGATTCTGTGCTTGACACTGAACAGGGATTCGCTATCTTATCAGGAGACCAGCTGATAGTACGACTAACAATAGACCTAGAATCAAAAAGAGTCATTTTCGGCTCAGACGTCGATGGAATATACACAGCTAACCCTAAACTAGACCCAGATGCAAAGCTGATGGAAAGAGTATCGCTCAGTCACATGACTGCTGAAGTAGGAGGAGCCACGAACACTGATGTAACCGGAGGTATGCTTGGCAAGCTCAAGGAGGCGGAGAAAGCTGTTGAGGCGGGCACTGAGGTGATTTTTCTTAACGCTAACGTTGAGAACCGTGTGAAATCTGCCCTTTTAGGGGAAAAAGTAATGGGCACCATTCTCACATTGTAGTCCCATGAGTGGGATAGAGAAAAGAAAATTACGGCATATCCGTGTAAGCCTTGAAGAAGAAGTAGAGACTGACATCGCTACAGGCTTCAAGGATATCAGATTAATACACAGAGCATTACCCGAAATCAACCTCGATGAGGTATCAACAGAGACCACATTCTACGGAAAAAAACTAGCAGCCCCACTCATAATAAGCGCCATCACAGGCGGAACAGACGAAGCAAAAGAGATCAACACTGTGCTAGCTGAGGTAGCTGAAGAAAAACAGATAGGAATAAGCGTCGGCAGCCAGAGGATCGCAATAGCTCAACCTGAAACCGTGCCCACGTTTAGTATCGTACGAGAAAAAGCTCCTACCACATTTGTGATGGGAAACCTTGGGTGCCCACAACTCAGCCTTGGGTGGAGTATCGATGAAGCCCAGAAATGTATTGACATGATCAAAGCTGATGCACTAGCTCTACACATGAACCCACTACAGGAAGCAGTACAGGTCGATGGAGACACAAACTATCACGGAGTCTATGATAAGCTCGCTGAACTGGCTGCTAAACTCGAAACTCCCATCATCATGAAAGAGACTGGAGCAGGCATAGCGTGGGAAGACGCAGCCAAGATGCAACAAGCAGGAGCATCAGGGTTAGAAATCAGCGGCGTTGGAGGCACATCATGGAGCGCAGTAGAATACCATATCGCCAAAGAGGTAGGCAAGAAAGACATGGAGTATCTAGGCAGAGCACTCTGGAACTGGGGAATCCCCACTGCTATCAGCGTAATCGAGACGACACAAAAAACAAAGCTGAACGTTATCTCCAGTGGAGGCATCAGAACAGGTGTAGAGATAGTGAAATCTCTAGCTCTAGGAGCAAATATGGGTGGTCTGGCTAAGCCTTTCCTCGAGAAAGCGGTCAAGGGAAGAGAGGCGCTGAGTCAGTATGTTGATGATATTATTCGTGAGATTAGAGTAGCCATGTTCCTCGTTGGAGCAAGAAACATTGAAGACCTAAGCAGGGTTCCTGTTTTGGTGATGGGTAAAACAGCGGAATGGCTGCGCCTCAGAGGTATCCATGTTGAAGGATACGCGAAAAGAGTATAGAATAATTTAAGTTTCATACGACTTGTGTATCCTTGAAATGTCTGATGCTCAAAATATACAGAAAAATCTTCTAAAAACCACGGGACCAGTAAACGAATTCATTGCCAATATTCTACAAGACAAAAAACCAGTCCAAATATACGAGGCAAGCAGACACCTTATCGAAGCTGGCGGAAAAAGACTACGACCATTCTTAACCATTAAAGCATGCGAAGCAGCCGGGGGGAACGCAAAAGACGCCGTACCATTCGCGGCAGCAGTAGAGATACTGCATAATTTCACACTTGTGCACGATGATGTAATGGATCATGATTCTTTAAGAAGAGGAAAGCCAACTGTCCACACAAAATTCGGTGAACCCATGGCGATTCTCGCCGGGGATATGCTTTTCGCAAAAGTCTATCAATCTGTACTTGATTATGCTCCTGCTCATATATCCTCCGAGGATGTTGTTTGGGCACTCCAAAAAATTACAGACTCAATAATCACATTATGTGAGGGACAGGTACTGGATATTAGCTTCCCAAAAGCCACTGATGTATCAGAAGAGGATTATCTTTTCATGATAGGTGGCAAGACAAGCGCCCTATTCAAAGCATGTGCAGAAGTAGGGGCAATAGCCGCAGGAGCCCAGATCGAAGTAGTTGATGCATTGGGCAAGTTCGCGTGGGATTCAGGTATCGCATTCCAAATAATAGACGATATACTCGGCATCACAGCTGACGAAAAGACGCTAGGAAAACCTGTTGGTAGTGACATCAGGGAATGTAAGAAGACAATAATCATGATCCATGCTTTGAAAAACGCAGATGAGAACCAGAAAAAGATTCTACTTGAAGCCATGAAAGAGGAGGAAGCTACTCATGAGGAGATTGAAGCAGCTGTAGAGGTTCTCAGAGAGGTCGGTTCTATTGAGTACGCGAAAAAGGAAGCCGAGAAATACCTAGAAACCGCGTTTAAGAGTTTAAACGTAATTAAAGACTCAGATGCTAAGAGCCAGCTAATCTCCCTAGTCAATTATTTTGTACAGCGTCAGTATTAGAGAAAGGAATAATAGCTATTCCCTATCTATTCATCGAGACTAAACGTGTCCATGACAAACGACGATATCATCGAAGCTGCCCGTAAGTACGCAGCCTATAACGCATCAGATCATGATGGAACTGCACAGCCTGGCTCGGTTATCGGTAAGATTCTTGCTGAGTATCCTGAGCTCAAGAAGCGAGTTAAGGAAGTAATTCCAATCATCAACAAAGAAGTAAAAGCTGTAAACGCATGGACACAAGAACAACAGCAGAAATTCGTCGAGGAAAACTATCCAGAACTACTTGAGACAAAGAAGATCGAAGAGGCGCCAAAGACTCTACCACCACTTGAAAAGGTTGATGAGTGGCCAATTATCAAGACACGGTTTGCGCCAAACCCAGATGGGGCGCTTCATCTTGGTTCAGCGGAACCAATTACCTTCTGTGATGAGTATGCAAAGATGTATAATGGTCACTTTATCCTCCGATTTGAGGATACCAGCGCTGAGGTAAAGCCACCGATCCCAGAGATGTATGACGCGATTATCGAGGACCTTGAATGGCTTGGGGTCAAGATAGACGAGAAATACATCCAATCCGATAGGATTGAACTCTACTATAGGTACGCTGAACAAGTGCTCCGCGAAGGAAACGCCTACGTCTGCACATGTGACGTAGAAGCATTCAGAGAACTATACATGAATAAACAGGCTTGTCCATGCAGAGAACTCGACCCAAAGATACAGCTAGAACGTTGGAACAAGATGCTAGACGGTACCTATGAGCAAGGAGAAGCTGTAGTAAGAATCAAAACAGACTTACAAGACCCCAACCCAGCTGTAAGAGACTGGCCTGCCCTCAGAATCAGTGAGGCATGGCACCCGAGAAAGGGAAACAAGTATCGTGTATGGCCGCTCTACAACTTTAGTTGTGGTATTGATGACGCATTGATGGGTGTCTCACATATCATCCGTGGAAAAGAGCATGACGTAAACACCATTAGACAGAGATGGCTACAAAAATATCTTGGATGGCAGATACCAGAAATAATCAATGTAGGACGTCTTGGTCTAGAAGCAGGCATTCTGAGTAAATCCAAGATGAGAGCTGGAATCGAGGATGGAACATATTCTGGTTGGGATGACCCACGACTAGGAACACTAAGAGCCTTACGTAAACGGGGTATACAACCTCAAGCTATTAGGAATATTATGATACATGTTGGTCCCAAACCTGTGAATGTATCCATAAGCTGGGATAACTTTGCATCAGAAAACCGGCAAATCATTGAGCCTCTCAGCAACAGGTATAGCTTTGTCCAAGACCCAGTGAAAGTCACAGTTAAGAATGTGAAGAAAACTATCACAGCAAAGTTACCTGTACATCCTGATTATCCTGAACGTGGAAACCGAGTGCATGTATTGGCGCCAGTAAATGAAGCCATTCACCTGTATCTATCAAGTAACGATCTAGACCGAATAGAAGAAGGAAAACTGGTACGTCTTATGGGAATAGCAAACATCATGATAACTGCGATAGGAGATGAAATAACAGCCGAGTACCACTCAGAGGATTACAAGATCGCCAGAGACAAGGAAGCACCGTTCTTAAACTGGTTACCATTTGAAGGAGGCGTTGAAGCCAAGGTAATCATGCCAGACGCATCAGAGGCAATAGGATTAGCAGAGGCTAGCGTCAATGAGATGAAGCCTGATGATATGTTCCAGTTTGAACGATTCGGGTACTGCCGAGTAGATCAAAGTAAGCCTTTCTTGGCTTATTACGCTCACAACTAAAACTACATTTTTCTTAACTAACGATACGTTTAATAAAGAACATAATGGTAAGGCTATGTACCATTTACAGAGGGAAATGAAATGTCCGGAGATGTAGATCCTTCGAAGCCCTTCTACGTAAGGTTCGAAGTACCAAAAGAAGTCGCTGAAGCGGCTCTAGAAGCACTGAAGATTGCAACAGAGACAGGAAAGATCAGAAAAGGAACAAACGAGGCCACCAAATCCATAGAGAGGGGCAAAGCCAAGCTCGTACTCATCGCGGAGGACGTACAGCCACCAGAAATCGTGGCACACCTACCGCTACTATGTGAAGAGAGGAAGGCAACATTCGTGTATATTCCAACAAAAGGTAACATCGGAGAAGCATTAGGAATCAGCGTTGGCTCATCAGCAGCAGCCATCGAGGAGTCCGGTGACGCCGAGAACCTTATCGCTGAGATTGTCTCAAAAGTAAACGAGTTAGTGAAGTAAAATGAGTCAAGACTCTGATCTTCTTACGCCATCAACCGTTATCCAGATACTGGGTAGAACCGGGTTAACCGGTGAGGTTATGCAAGTGAGAGTCAGGATTGACGACGGCAGAGACAAAGGACGTATTATCACACGCAACGTCAAGGGACCAGTAAGAATAGATGACATTCTACTGCTACGCGAGACTGAGCGTGAGGCGAGGAAGATCCGATAGGTGAACCATGATGCCAGATGTCCACAAGTGTAGTTTCTGCGGAACTGAGATAGCGCCAGGTACGGGGATGAATTTCGTCCGCCGTGACGGCAGGGTTCTCAGGTTTTGTTCTAACAAGTGCAAGAAGAGTGCAATTGACCTCAAGCGTGATCCACGTAAGTTTAAGTGGACCGAGGCTTGGAGTCTAAGACAGAGAAGATAATCCTACTCTAAAATTATCTTATTTTATTTTTTACATAACCAGTACACACTATTGTTATCACGGTTTAGATGATTTACCATATGCTATAGGTAATGCATATATCCCCCTTTGCGATCATGATCTTCACGGGGAAAAATGAGCTTAAACATCCCCGAACACCTGAAAAAATACTGCATTCTCTCAGATGATGGCACTATAATAGATCGATTCAAGTGTCCTGTATCCGGCTGTGAATTCAAGACTCGTCTTGGTCCGGGTGCTGTCCGTATGCATATTCTGATAAAAGCCGATCCAAAAAATGAGACTCGGTATAGTCCTGATCATGAAGAATACTTCAAACAATATGAATCAGAGCTAACGCCAGACACGGTACGTGACCTCGCGAAAGTCCCATATAGACCAGTGTCTTACAAGAAAGAGTAATCTTCTCTATCTTTTTTCATAGTCAAAGCTTTAAGCCCGCTGTGTGTTTCGTCTAGCCATGTATCAAGAGACACTAGTAATCTTGAAGCCTGATGCCTTGGAGCAGAACAAGGCTGGCAGTATAATCAAATATTATGAGGACGCCGGGTTGAAAATACTCGACATGCGGTTTTACAAGAAAGTAGAATTAGACCATTTACGGAAACACTACCCAGACTCAATGGCATTATCCATCGGAAAGAAAGCAAAAGCAGCTGTACCAAGCATCAAAGACCCAGAAGCACACGGCATGAAGGTGCTCACCGCATTACGTAACTACTTCAGCCGTGGACCAGTACTCGCAATAAAACTAGGTGGAGAGGACGCTATCAAAGAAGTGAGACGAATCACAGGATATACAGATCCATCAACCGCTGAGAAAGGTACCATCAGAGGTGATCTTGGTATTGACTCAATTGCAAAGAGTACCGATGAGGGTCGCGCTGTAGAAAATCTTGTCCACGCCTCTGGTAACCCGGAGGAAGCAGAAGCCGAGCTAAAGCTCTGGCTTTAACTATCTTTCTCTTTTTCCCTCGATGAAATCTTCGACCCATCTATGTGCTTCATCATCAGGCACCTGTACTGGTGGATGCTTGAAGCTATAGCTGCTTATTCCCAGTAATTGTCCGCTGATGCCTCTATCTAGGGCGATCTTTGTCGCACGGATAGCGTCAATGACTACTCCAGCGCTGTTAGGGCTATCGTTTACTACTAGTTTTGCATCCAAGGTGATAGGCAGGTTTCCGAAGCTATGGCTGTTTATTCTGATGTAACAGACTTTATGGTCTTCCAAGAATGGGACATAGTCGCTTGGACCGATCCTTGTTGGAACCTTGTATGGGATGAGACTTTGAACCGCCTCTGTTTTGCTTACACGCTTTGTTTGGAGCCTGTTTTCGACTGTCATGTTCTCAAAGTCTGTGTTTCCACCGATGTTCAACTGGTATGTGGAATCAAGTACAACTCCACGATCATAGAAGAGTCTCGATACTACCCTGTGAAGAATTGTTGCACCTACTTGACTCTTGATGTCGTCTCCAGCCACTGGTAGACCAGCGTCCTCGAACTTTTTTGCCCATTCTGGTCTGCTTGCGATAAACTCTGGGATACAGTTTACAAACGCACATCCAGCGTCCAATGCACACTGAGCATAGTATTCTGTCGCCTTGGCGCTACCGACTGGAAGATAGTTGACTAGCATATCCGCTTTAGTATCTTTGAGTACCTGTGTTACATCAACTGGCTCAATAGATTTGTCTGCTCGGAAGCTCTCATACATATGTGGCGCAACGCCATCCATAATTGGACCTGCTTGAACAATAACTCCGGTTTTCGGTACATCTGAGAACTTTGCGACATTGTTCGGAGGCGCCCACATAGCCTCTGATAGATCTTTACCGATTTTCTCTTTGTTTACCTCGAAGGCTGCTACAAATTCGACGTCACTAATGTGATAGTCTCCGAAGTATGCATGCATAACACCGGGGATTACCTCGTCTCTTTTCGCGTCCTTATAGTACTCGACACCTTGGATCAGGGCTGATGCGCAGTTCCCAACGCCAGCGATAGCGACTCTAATGCCCATTTATTCACTGTCCTAAACAAAAGATGTCCCTTCCCAGACCCTAAAAGGCTTTCCGCCTACATCCACCTATGTATATACTGATTATCTTCCTCGATGAGTCGAGTCATGAGTTTCACCGTCTGTGATGGTGTTAGTCTACATTGTAAGCCATCAAGAAAACGTAGTTTACTATATGGACGTTCAAGCTTCATTACCCTACCCCACTTAACCTCTACCTGAGCCGGATAATTTCTACCTGATGACAGGAATGCATAGGGGTCTAGGTTTAGTTGTGATTTTCTTGTGGCTGTGAATGGCCCATATAGGGTTCCTGTGTTTAGGTTGATGAGGAATACGGGGTCTCCTTTCCGTATCTTCTGTACTTTTTCCCAGTGTTTGTAAGTGTTTCCGAATAAGGCTTTCTGGAAGCACTCGTCCATTGTCTGGTTGCTGCAGTAGAAGATGTAGCTCACAATATCTGGTTCTTCTTTCTCACTTATTAATTGTCATTTTATTCTGAATCTATTTTTATTCGTTCAGCGATCTCCAGTATCCTGTATGTCATCCATGGGGATGCTACTTTTTTCTGTCCAAAACTCCAATCATTCCAAGCCTTGTATACTGATTCAGGTATGAACCCGCCTTCTTCCAGTTGTTTATCTCTTATTATGATCCACATTTCCCAGAACTCGTCATATTCCCGCGCATACGGATAATGGCTTAGAACATCAACTACATGTAGAACATCAAACCAGACATTAGGATACTTTAGTTTCTTGAATGTGCTTCCTATGCCGAACATACGGATTTTCTTTCCGTCTCGGTTCTCCCAGTGGAGTATATGCGAGTCTATTCCGTTTTGGACTGCATCTGTATCCTTGTATTCGCTGAGGCTTAGTGCTTTCAACGTAATGAGATTCGCGTATGGACAGTAGTCATCCTTTTTTCCCGGTCCACGAAACTTGGGTTTTTCTCCTCTGCACCGCCATCCATTGTTCTCTGATAACCAGACCAGCATTCTAGTCGCTTCTCTAGTAACTTCGTTGTCTACTCCGAATCTTTGAAGCGCGTATATGAGAATGGGTGTATCGCAGAGAAGCCACATTCGTTCTCCTGTACCTTTTCCTCCCCAGCGTTCAGGGAGCTCTAAATTACTCAGGAATAATCCGTCTTCTGAGCGATTCTCGAGAATAAGATTTGATAACGCTTTGATCCACTCATCCCGGGTATCCAGTCCGAGATCAGCTAGTAACTCTATCTTGTGTATCGGGTGCCCCGCGTCATTATGTCTCTTCAGCGGTGGGTCAGGCCATGTGACACAGTCATCGATCAATGACTGAATTCTCGGATCATTTCGTAAGGCATCATATTCTGTTGTTGATTCTTTTCCTCTTAGTTTGTTGAGATTGTATCTAATCCATGGCTCTGTGCATTGTTCAAGGTATGGTACTGGGTCATAGTTGAGAGGTAAATCAGCCATAGAATCTGATCGTTGTCTGCATGTAAAAACGAAACGATGGAGAAAAGGGGTGGGAGATGAGTGAAACTAGTCGGTGCGTCTATAGTATCCGGGTCTCGGCATGTAGATTGTGCCGTCCTTCATCAAGACGCTGATTAGTCTTGCTCCCTCGCTTCTGTTGATGCCGTAGTCTGTTCCTAGTGCCTCGTATAGGTCTGTTTCCTTGACTGAGCCGCTGACGCGCTCCATCTCACCTATTACCTGTAGCACCTTCTGCAGCTGGTTCTGTAGGCTACGTGGTTTACCCGTATACAGGATGTCGATGTCTATCTGTCCTGTGGTTACGTCTATTCCTACTTGCTCTAAGCTCTTCTGCATCAGGTTCAGTACGCCTTCCGCGTCCTCGATAGTAATCTCTTCTCTAAGATGTGCTCGGGCTCTCGCCTCTGCGAGTCTTACGAGGCTCTCTAGCTGCCTCGCCGTGATTGATACTGCTGAGGCTTCTCCGCCTTCAACGCTGGCGTTTCTCATCTGAACATAGAAGCTCTGGAATCTTTCGATTACTTCGTCTGTGAGTCTTGGTTTGATGCGTTTTGCGTAGCTGATGTATTTCCTCATCAACTGGATATCCATTGGTCCCAGTGAACTAGTAAGGTCTCTATGTAATCCTAGTATGTGTCCAGCGATCTCGCCGTCAACAGTACTATCCGGTGTATCCCTCAAGATGAAAATAATGTCAAACCTGCTTAGCAGGGTTACTGGAAGAGTAATGTTCTGGGCGATGGTCTGATACGGGTTATATCGACCCAGAGTTGGGTTCGCCGCAGCGAGAATACTGCATCGTGAGTTCAGAGTTGCTACAATACCTCCCTTAGCGATAGGAACAATCTGTTGCTCCATAGCAGGGTGTATAGCGCCACGGTCCTCTTCACGCATCTTGTCCATCTCGTCAATACAACAGACACCCTTGTCCGCGAGAACCAGTGCTCCTGCTTCTAGTACAAAGTTTCCTGTACCGCCTTCCTTGACTACCGCTGCGGTGAGTCCTGCAGCTGTGCTTCCCCTGCCCGTGGTCATCAAGCCTCTTGGGGCAACTTTTGCCGCGAAGTTAAGCATCTGGCTTTTTGCCGTTCCAGGGTCTCCTACGAGGAGTACGTTAATGTCTCCCCTGATCTTGACGTCTTCAAGGTCTTTTCCCACGCCGCCCAGTAGCAGATAGAGTACTGCTTCCTTGATGTAGTCATTCCCATAGATGCTTGGAGCAATGCTGTTGAGGAGTTTCTGGTGAACAAATGGGTCTTTTGCTATCTCAAGTATCTCAGCCTCATCCTCTACTGATAACTCAAGAAGCTCTGATTCTCGTCCGCTAACCTCACAAAAACTTGCATCAATCTGCAGATCAAAGGTTCTAAGCTCTCCACCGCGCCCATATCGGGGTAAAATTCTGATGAATCCCGTTAAGGTGATTCTGTCACCCGGACGGGCTACGTCTACTAGGTCATCTTTTAATTCAACGATAATTGATCGTGGAAGTTGTCCCGGTGGTAGGTCTTCCGGTCTTTCTTGAATTGTGACTAGTTGTTGATCTAGGAAAACCGATTCTTTTGGTACCAGCTCAAAGTTTTTTCTGTTATCACAGGCGAGGCATTTTTGAGGCTTTTGTAGAGTCTGTCCACTTTGTTCAACATGGTTTAGTTCTCCACAGACTGGGCACATGAAAGTAGCTCGGGTAACCAGTGGTGTAATTGATGATGCCCTTACAATTATGCCGTGGATCATGACTAGTCGCCCGATGTGGTCTGATCCGAGTTTTCTGAGTTGGATTTCTGCTGGTAAGTTACGGTATCTAATGTTGATGCGTTTTAGACTCTCGGCATAAATGGGGTCTCGTGTTCTGAGTTTGCTTCTGACTACTGTTGTAAATATTGATGTATTGCCCTCTGGGTCATCCATTATCAGTTGGGCTAAGTCCATGTCGAAGCTATAGAGGTCCGTAAAGTCTATGATGAAACTTTTTTCGCCTTTTACAGCTAGTTCGCTGATTCGTTGGTCGTATTTAAAGTCCCCATTGTCATCAGTATAGTCCTCTATGAACTGAGTGAAGGACTGTTCAACAGACTCAAGTCTAGCCACTGTCACTCCTCCACCAGTCTACGCATACTGTCACGCCAATCCGAGACTATGCGGTGAATCCCATCATATAGGTGACTCTCCTCTGGTTGTAGTAGACGGGTGGGTGAATCTGCCTCAGAAGACGCAAGACGCGCAATCCTGTTAATCCTGCTCTCAAGAATATCCCTATACCTCGCCCTTATCCTGTTCAGATTAACTTCCGTGTTCAGGTCCTCGGCAGTCTTGAATGAGATATACGCCTTGGGATAGAACTCATCTGGGAGAGGAGTTGGTGGCCCCGCTGGGTTGATTCTCTCCTTGAAGTGAACCTGTGTCCACTCGTTTCCATCTAGAACCTCATCAACGTATTCAATTAATCCATTACGTGCTAATTCCCTTGCTACCCAGTAGAATGTATTGAACTCCCTGTTTGCATCGATGGCTTCAAGCTTGTATCCAACTGTTTCTATCTCAGGAATGTTCCTTACTGCTCTGCATCGAACATAATCATTTTCATAATCCAATCTGGGCGACCGGGAACTCATGGACGATTTTACATAGTGACAATCTTATAGAACTATTCTCTACGAAGATGAGAACGATTCAAGCTTAAATGAAGCCATTTCTCATTCAATGTAATGCAATCAACTTTCCACAACAGAGATGGTATCAAGGAACTCACAGACAAAATAAGAAAACTCCAAACAGACCCAAGGATCAGAAAAATGGTTGAAGACCGTATGAACGATTTCAGAGCGGTCCATGAGATGGATACCTACAAGTGGTATGAAGAAATGGTCTACTGTTTGCTGACCGCATTTGCTAGTGCAGTTATGGGTCAGAAATGTGTTGATGCTCTCTGCTGTGATAACACACTACTGGAAGGCAGCGAGGAGGACATTAGATCGTGTCTCGTTGATACAGGACACAGGTTCCCAAACAAGAGAGCCGAGTATATCCACAATACACAGCATCTTGCCTCCACAATAAAGGAGACAATCCAAGGTTTCAACAACAGCAAGGAAGCACGAGAATGGCTCGTGGAAAACATCAAAGGATTTGGCTGGAAAGAATCAAGTCACTACCTAAGAAACATCGGCTACTTCGACCTAGCTATCATAGATAGACACATCATCAATAACCTAGTAGAACACAAGATAATCGATCTAGACCCAAAAAAAGGACTCACAAAGAAACGATACTTAGCTGTAGAAAAAATACTAGACATAGTAGCTGATGAGCTTGACATGCACCCCGGAGAACTTGACCTATACATGTGGTACCGAAAAACCGGTAAAGTTCTGAAATAAACACACATTTAGGCGACACATCCCCAAATATCCAGTATGAAGGTCAAGATCAACGGCGAAACAGAGAATGTACTAGCTCTCTGGCGAGAAGGCCACATCGTCAAAATGGTAGACCAGCGAAAACTACCCCACAGCTTTGAAATAATAACACTAGAAAACCACAGAGAAACCGCCAAAGCGATAAAAACAATGGTAACACGAGGCGCAGGAGCCATCGGAAACGCAGCTGCTTTTGGAATGGCTCAAGCAGCACTAGAAGCCGAAAACAAACCACTAGATGAGTTTATAGAATACATCAACAATGCATCGGAAACCATAAGAAAAACACGTCCCACTGCCGCCAACTTGTTCAAAGCCGTTGATAAATGCCTTGAAGCGGGTGGATGGGGTAACGTCTCTGTACGTGTAGATGGTATCGTGAAAAGGGCTGATGAGATTTTAAAACAGGATATGAAAGCCTCTAAGGAGATCGCTATAGCTGGAAACAAGTTAATCGAGGATGGGTTCAAGATTCTAACACACTGTAACGCTGGAGCACTTGCCTATGTTGATCACGGAACTGCGCTTGCTCCTATACGAGAAGCTGTGAAAGAAGGAAAAGATGTCTTTGTGTGGGTTGACGAGACCAGACCAAGATGCCAAGGTGCAAGGATTACTGCTTGGGAACTCGAGCAAGAGGGTATTCCTTATGCTTTGATAGCCGATAACGCTGCTGGACATTATATGCAGAAAGGAGAAGTCGATATGGTAATTGTTGGCGCGGATAGAATAGCTGTCAACGGTGACACAGCAAACAAGATCGGTACATACGAGAAAGCAGTAGTAGCTATGGAAAATAAGATACCCTTCTGGGTAGCCGCTCCGGGAATGACGTTTGACCTAAAAATAACTTCAGGTGCAGAGATAGAGATTGAGGAACGAGAACCTGAAGAGGTTAACATGATGTGGGGACAGGGGGAAGATGGTAAACCCACAAGAATCAGAATCGCAGCTGAGGGAACTAAGGTCCGAAATCCGGCCTTTGATGTAACTCCATACAAGTATCTAGATGGTTTCATTACTGAATACGGTTTGATTCAACGACCCTTCAATGAAGGAATAAGATGGGTGTTCGGACAACCCGGTTTACTCCCCTGGTTCAAATATCGTTGATTTTAATTCTCAACAACTGCTTCTAGTGGAGGCTCATACACATAAAGCCCAAGTAGTATAGGTCCATTAGATAGGTTTCCGAAAATAGGAATCTTGTTTATTCTCTCAGCTTCCATGATCTCACCTACCTCTGTGAGGGTGGTATTGTATCTTACCCATATCAATGGCTCTGAAAATATTTCTCCAACAAGAACTGTGTGTGGGTCAAGTTTCTCATCAAAAACCCTCCTTTGAATGTCACCTGGTGTAATGATTCCAATTGGTTCATCCCCATCAGTCACAATCAAGGCATCGAGGTTAAAATACGACATAAGACTCTTTGCGGATGCAACCGATCTATTTTTCTGCACCTTCACAATGTCTTTTACCGCGATATTCTTAACCTCTACTGTCACTAAGCCCACCAAATCTAGAAAATGCATCTTTAATGTTATCCTTTGCGGAGCGTTAAGAAGGACTAAAAATATAGAGTTATCATATAGGTGATTATTTGGCTAAGTTCGGCTAACCAAATCGCTTAAATTAATGTATGATATGAGGATGTGTTGTCCCGCCCGCCCTAGCTCAATGGCAGAGCATCCGGCTGTAGTCATCGCCCTGCGGGGCAGTGGCAATCAGGCCATGAGCAGACACCGGAGGGTTGCAGGTTCAACTCCTGCGGGCGGGACCATTCTCAAAACGTCATCGGGTTTTATGGTGGAACATCAGTATCTTCTTTGAGTTGTCCCTTGGTGGTCTGAAGATAGTGAATAGGTCAAGTCTATTTTGTTCTTTGAGTCGGTCATATATTTGGACCCAAGCACAGTCTTCTTCATAGTTACCGACCTCGCACTTTCCATTTACTTGTCCGCCACAAGGACCATTAAGAAGCCCTTTGGAGCATCTGGTTATGGGACATATGCCTCCTGTCTCATCTAGTATGCATTCTCCACATGCCTTGCATCTGTCATGGAATATGCCTAGACGTTCTGTTTCGCCAATAAATAGCGTGTCGCTAGCTGGAAGAACCACCTTATTAGCATAGTCTCCGATTGTCTGAACGCCTACACCACAAGACATTACAAGTATTGCGTCAGCTTCCTCGATCTCCTTCTTGTACTGGCGAAGGTCTCTCTTGTTTATCCTTATGTCACATGGATCTTCTACGACCTTAGTGCCTATTACCCTGTCTCCAAGTCTTTCTGCCATTTCTTGTACTTGCTCTTCTCCTCCAGTCATGCACGAGGTTGAGCATGTTCCACATCCTACTATGAAGAGTTTGGGGAAGGGTTTGATCATCTCGTCGATTTCTTCCATTGGTTTCTTTTTTGTTATTATCATTCATATCACCTCAGAAATGCTCCAATAATGGGTCAAATATCCGCTCATAGAGAACTGCCATAACGTGGATACCTGCAGCGCTCGTGGTCTTTTTTATCTCATCGATAAAAGGTCCAAAGAATTCAATGTTGACCTCATCATACTTTTCATGCCGTTTCTTCTTATCTGGCTCATCCTTGGCTTTCTTCATCGCAGCCATTAGCTCAGGTGGGACCGAGACTCCTGGTATGTATTTGTCAAAAAAGTCCGCTATGCCATACCCCTTGAGTGGGAAGATGCCGATCAAAACCGGACACTTGTATTTCTCGACTTCTTTCAGGAATGTCTTTGTCTTTTCGATATCAAACATTGTCTGAGTTTGGATGAAGTCTGCGCCTAGTTTGGTTTTACGTCCAATCTTTAACACTTCAGGCATCAATGGATCAGCATTCGGGTTACCAGCAATTCCAACATTGATCTCGACCTTGCCGTGAATCTCATTACCCGCTAAATCCACTCCCTCATCTATCATCTTGTGAAGCAGGTATGTGAACTGCGCCGAGTCAATATCATAGACTGACTGTGCGCCCTTGTTATCTCCAAGAACAGTATGATCTCCTGATATTGCTAAGATGTTTTTAATTCCGAGATACTGTGCTGCTAGAACGTCTGACACTATTGCGAGTCTATTTCGATCTCTGATGGTCATCTGATAGACTGCTTCTAGACCCACCTCTTCCTGAATCTTCCATGAAGGAATCAATGAGTTCATGTAGGCATATGCCAACGGGTTGTCTGTAACATTGGCTGCAATTACGTAAGGTTTCATTGCTCTTGCGCTTTCAAGAACCTCATCGATACTTGTGACCTTTTCAGGTTCAAGTTCTCCTGTTAGAACAAATTTTCCTGCTTTGATATCCTTCACGAGGTTACTATACGCGGGACGGTTGATGTTCATTTAAAATCACAGAAATATCTATGCTGTTCCTAATATTAAGATTATTCTAACATTAAATTTAGCGTAAATTAAATATATAGATTATTTATTATAATTACCAACTTCGTAAAAGATTAAACGAGAAACTACAGTCTACTGTTGAACCTTTTTAGAGTAACGATCTTTTTAATATTGATCCAGTTAATTTAAAACTGAACATTTGATCGTAATATTTTATTTTAATTACCATATGATAAAATTTTGATTTAAAATAATATTAATTTTATCCAAATGCTAAAATTATAATCTTGGATAAAAAGATATAAATTAAACTAACTTTACCACGATTATAATAAATACAATAATTATCATACATATTATAAATACCTTGAACACAAACATACGTAAGGAGGCAACAATTAGTTGTCCAAGAAAGACCTTAACATAAAATTTGATGAACTTTCATCTGCTCTAGGAACTTTCAAAGGTTTACAGATTAGTATAGGAAAAATAATTGACGAGGAATGGGAAGAACCAATGGGTCCTACCCCTTTCCCATCAGTCGGTACCTTACGAGACTGGGATAGAAAACTTCTCGAAAGATACAAACCATATTACATGCCAATCTGTGATCTTTGTTGTCTATGCACCTTTGGAAAATGTGATCTTACAGGCGACAAGAAAGGAGCCTGTGGACTTACCCAAGCTGCTCAACAGTCACGTGTTGTATTGATTTCATGTTGTATAGGCGCTTCTACTCACTGTGCACATGCAAGGCACATGTTGGATCATCTGCTTGAGGAGTATGGGCGCGATACTGAATTAGATGTAGCATTAAACACCAACGTTGAAGCGCCTCATATCCGTCTCGTATGTGGTTATAAACCTAAAACCATAGGCGACTTAGAGGAGGCATTGGATTATGTCGAGACCCAGATAGTCCAATTAGTTGCATCAGCACATACTGGACAGGAAGGAGACGCCATTGATTTTGAGTCCAAAGCTTTCCATGCAGGGATGCTTGACCATGTCGCCATGGAGGTAGCCGATATCTCCCAGATATCCACTGTAGGGATGCCAAAGGGTTCTTCTGAAGCTGGAATGACTACTATGGGGTTTGGTGCTATAGATACAAGTAAGACTGTGATCATGTGTATCGGTCATAATGTGCTACCAAGTGTAGATATTATAGATTACCTGATGGAGCATGACTTATTTGAAAAAGTAGAAATTGGTGGTTTATGCTGCACAGCCCTAGATAACAGCAGATACGATAATCGAGCAAAGATCATGGGGCCAATCTCATGGCAGATAAGATATGTACGTTCAGGAATACCTGACGTTGTTGTTATCGATGAGCAATGTTTACGTACCGACATAGTTGATGAAGCAGCGAAGATCGGGGCGCCTGTCATTGCTACTAGTGAAAAAAGTATGATGGGGCTACCGGACCGCACACACGATGATGCAGATGAGATTGTAGCTGACCTTGTTTCTGGTCGTCAGAAAGGAGTGCTAATCATTGAGCCGAGAAAGGTCGGAGAGGTTGTAGTAAAAACAGCATTAGCTGTATCCCCGAAAAGAACAGAGTATAAAAATCCATCAATCAAAAGCCTTCTAGAAGGTTTAGATAGATGCCGAGGATGCGCTGAATGCATTGCAGCATGTCCAAACAACCTACCCGTTATGGAGGCTGTTAAAGCAGCTGAAAATGGAGACCTTAAACAACTTGAAAGGCTACAGCCACTCTGCGTTGGATGCGGTCGCTGTGAAAGCGCTTGTCCAGAGCATTTACCTCTCTTGAGTTACATGTATGCTGCTTCCTCTGAATCATGCAAGGGAGAATGTTACAATGTAAGGGTCGGTAGCGGTGCTATTACCGATGTTGAGATCAGAGAAGTCGGTAAAGGCATAGTCTTTGGCGAGATACCTGGTATAGTCGCGTTAGTTGGATGCGCTAACTATCCTAATGGCGGAAGTGAGGTTGCAATGATAGCTGAGGAGTTCCTTAAACGTAGATTCATAGTACTGGCTACTGGATGCTCCGCTATGGACTTGGCTTCACTTGTAGATGAGGAAGGCCAGAATCTTTATGACCGGTATCCGGCTGTCTTTGACGCCGGTGGATTGCTCAACATCGGAAGCTGTGTATCAAACGCCCACATCACGGGTGCTACCATCAAGATCGCTAATATCTTCGCCAAGAGACCTCTCAGAGGTAACTACGAGGAGATCGCAGATTATGTATATAACCGAGTTGGAGCTGTAGGAATCTCTTGGGGCGCAATGAGTCAGAAAGCATCAAGCATCGCATCAGGATGCTGGCGTCTAGGAATCCCGGTAATTGTGGGTCCACATGGTTCAAAGTATAGGCGCAATCTGCTTGGAGCGAAAGACAAGGATGAAGACTGGGTTACCATTGATGCTCGAACTGGACAAGATATGTATGTTGGTCCGACACCAGAGCACTTGTTCTACTCAGCCGAGACTGTTGAAGAAGCCATAGTTATGACAGCCAAGCTCTCTATGAGACCCAACGATACCACCAAAGGACGAGCTGTAAAACTCAGCCATTACATAGACCTGAGTAAAAAATACTACGGTGGGTTACCCGATGATCTCGAATTATTCGTTCGTAGGGAAGCGGATCTGCCCTTCACTATGAAAGCGGAGATGCTTGAGCACTTGAAGGCGAAGGGATGGGTTGAGGATAAAATCGGTATGCCCGATCCAACTCTGGTAGATCGTATGGTCAGGAGGCGCGAGTAATGTCAGCCAAAATGAAGAGAGGTCAGACCGGGATGGTCGGTGGACCCCTTCAAGCCAATATATTCCCCACTGTTGACGTAGCAGCCAATCTCATAAAAAAAGCAAAACGTCCTCTATTTGTTGTTGGATCTAAGGCGACAGAGCAGAAAACCAAGGATGGAGACATCATTGATTCAGCGATCCGGGCAATGAAAAACAAGAAACTAACAGTGGTTGCTACGGGTCACCTTGTTGGGGAGTTCAGGAAACGTGGCGTTGAAGACGCTAATAGTATGCCTTTAATTGTTTTAGGCAAGTATCTGAGCGATTCTGAGTGGAAGGGATTTGATGGAGAAGGTCAGTACGATACTGCTGTCTTTGTAGGCTATCCCTACTATATGGAGTGGCTCGTAGAATCGGGTCTTAAAAATTTCACAAAGCTGAGAACCATCAGCCTTGATCGCACATTTCAGCCAAACGCTCAATGGAGTCTCGGCTGGATGCCAGAACCCGACTGGATAGAGGCGTTAGATAAAATAGTATCAAGTTTAGAGGAGGAAGCATAATGTCAATGTTTGAAGATATTCCAGTTGACGTTGGAATCATCTATGAGGGAGAAAGAATTCGAGGGCGTGAGATGCAGGTGGAGCTTGGAGGTCCAAGAGAGGATTACAAGTTTGAACTGGTTCAAGCAAAGGAACTCGATGAGATTGAGGATGGCAAGATTACCATAATTGGACCAGACTTGCCTGATATCAATCCGGGAACAAATATAGCCTTCGGGATGATAATAGATGTAGCTGGAGCTGAAATAGAGAAAGACCTTGAAGGCGTCATCGAAAGGCGTCTGCACGAGTATGTAAACTTCATAGAGGGATTCATGCATCTCAACCAGAGATATGATATCCAGATGAGGTTAAGTAAAAAGAGCTTCGAAAAAGGATTCAACTCACTAAACCTCTTTGCTGAGGTACTATTCAGGCTTTACAAGAGCGAGATGAATTTCATAGAGAAGATACAGATTGCCTTCATCACAGACCCAGAAAAAGTCAAGGAAATGTACCCCGAGGCGATGGAGATTTACGAGGCAAGGGACGCCCGTGCTAGAGGTATGAGCGACGACGAAGTAGATGTATTCTATGGCTGCAGCCTTTGTCAGAGCTTTGCACCCACACACCTCTGTGTCATAACACCGCAGCGGTATGCCAACTGTGGAGCCATCAGCTGGTTCGATGGTAGGGCTACGGCCAAAGTAGACCCCAAGGGACCCGTTTTCGAGATACCGAAAGGCAAGTTACTCGATGCTTTAACAGGTGAATACGAGGAGGTAAACAGGGTAATCCGGGAGAAGAGCCTCGGTGAGATCGAGCGAGTACAACTGTACACAGGCTTCGGTTACCCTCATACCAGTTGTGGCTGTTTCGAGGCCTGCGCCTTCTATATACCCGAGGTTGATGGTTATGGAATAGTACATAGGAACTATAAGGGTCAGACCATTAATGGTTTGGACTTTGTAACCATAAGTGACCTCACTGCAGGTGGTAGACAGGTGGATGGATTCCATGGACTCGGCATCGAGTACATGAGGAGCCCCAAGTTCATGCAGGCTGATGGAGGATGGGATAGGTTCGTATGGATGCCAGTCGATATTCGTGACAGGATCGTTGACTATATGCCAGAGGATATTGTGCCCAAGATTGCCACAGAGGGGGATGTCTCAACACTAGACGAGCTTAAAACATGGCTAAAGGATAAGGAGCATCCAATAGTAGAGCGCTGGGTAGAGGAACCGGTAGCAGAGCCAGAACAAGCACAGGTGCCCCAACAGATGGCTCAACCTCAGATGCCTATGACTGGATTTACTGTTCCCAGTCTTGAGATTCCTGCAAGTGCATTACCCATTCAGGGCTTGCCTCAGGGAGTCGCCTTCAAGATCATATTGAAGAACGCCAAGATCAAAGCAGAGAAACTAATCATAAAGGCAGAAAAGGAGTGATCCGTGTGCCCAAGGAAAAGAAAATCAACCTACCCATTAGCGCCGATATTCTAGAGCGCCTAGCCAAGTTCCAGGAGATCGAGCTCCAAGACGTTGACATCGAGTTCGAAGAGATCGAATTAGACCTCGGGACCGGCGGAGGTGGAGGGATAAACTCTGGCGTAATGAGCAGGATGGCTTACGAGTTCGCCCAGATAAGAGACTCAACAAACAGATTGACATATCTATTAGGTGGAGGAGCTATTCCAACCACTGGATATGCTCAACAAGCTGTCCAACCTCAACAGGTAACACAGGTAGCTCCCTCTAGAGTTCTGCCCACGGAATTGATTACAGCAAAGACAAGCATCCCCCAAGGGGATTACTCTGGTGAGGTAGTTGAGGTAAGGCTTGGAGCAACAAAGTCTGAGGGAGGAACTCGGGGAAAATCATATGTGATTGGTGGCCAGACGACGCCAGCATATTATAACTTCCAAGTCAAACCCAAGAATAGACCTGTTCTAGCCATGGATGTCTTTGACTGGCCAAAGGTTCCCCTATCCAAGGCTGTCAAGATGCATTTCCGCCCAGTTTTGAACGATGTAGGTGAATGGGCGAGGCTCTGTGTTGATAAGTTTGGAGCAGAGATGATTAACATACATTTGCTCACAATCGATCCTTTGATAGAGGATGCGTCACCAAAGGCGGCTGTAAAAACTGTTGAGAATGTGCTTCAAGCAGTAGATGTACCCGTCAGCATTGGTGGTTGTGGTGATCCTCAGAAGGACCTTAAAGTCTTTACTGCAATCTCTGAGCAGATCGAGGGTGAGAATCTGTTGATTAACTCAGTTACACTGGATATGGATATAGAGAAATCCGGAGAAATGATCCGTGATCACAATAACACAGTAATCGCCTTCACAAGCATGGACGTCAACAAGGCAAGAGAACTAAATAGGAAACTCTACGACTTTGTACCCAAGAATCAGATACTAATGGACACCACCACTGCAGCTTTGGGATACGGACTAGACTATGCATTCACAGTGATGGAAAGATGTAGATTAGCCGCTCTAAAGGGCGATCCTGAGTTAAATCATCCAATGTCCAGTGGAACCACAAATGCTTGGGCAGCCCGTGAGGCTTGGATGAAGATGGGCCCAGAATTTGATCCAAGAGAACTCCGTGGACCAATATGGGAGACAATAACAGGTCAGACCCTACTGCTAACAGGGATAGATTATTTCATGATGATGCACCCGGCAGCGGTAAACGCCCTCAAGGTGATGATAGACGGCTTAATGAAAGGCGAAAAACCCAATCAACCAACGGACTGGGTCAGCATAACTGTAGGAGGTAACTAAAATGCCCGCAAAAGAACTCAGTCCAATAGAGATCTACAAGCTCCTACCTGGAACAAGCTGCAAAGAATGCGGAGAAACAAACTGCATGGCTTTCGCCGCCAAACTAGTAAACAGAGAGGCTACCCTTGAAGAGTGCAAACCCTTACTTGAGGAGAAATATGCAGATAACTTCGCAGAGCTTTGGAGCTTGCTGAAGCCGGCTGTTAAAGCTGTTGAGGTTGGAGTAGGGGAGAATGCTATCACTATCGGTGGTGAGTATGTTCTATATAGACATGATTTCACCTACTTCCATCAACCAGCTATTGCTATTGACGTCACGGACGAGATGAGTGATGAAGAATTCGAGACAAGGATTCATGTCTTGAATGATTTTGCTTATAACTATATTGGCATGGATCTGACGCTGGATATGCTAAACATCAGGTGCACAAGTGGCGATCATCAGAAATTTGCTGAGGCCGTGAAAAAAGCAAATGAACTAACTCGAAAACCATTGATGCTTGTTGCCCATAACCCAGCGGTACTGGAAGCAGGTTTAGAGGTTGTTGGTGAGAAACGACCGTTGATTCATGGTGCTACCAAGGATAACTGGAAAGAAGTAGCGGAGCTTGCCCTAAAATACAGTTGTCCCGTAGTAGCTTACTCACCTAGTGATCTTGATACCCTCAAAAGTATAGCTCTGACCCTCGAAGAATACGGGATCAAGGATATCGCATTAGATCCAGGGACACAGCCAACAGAGTATATGTCAGTAAACACTGACACCTATACCATTCTTAGGTGGAACGCAATCAACGAGGAGGAAAAGGGACTAGGATACCCTTTGATAGGAGCACCAATGGCTGCTTGGGCGGTTGAAGAAGAAGACCCGGTGTTGAATGAGTGGAACGAGGCCGTGATCGCAGGAGTATTGACAGCCAGATTTGCAGACCTCTTGGTGATTCATGGAATAAGTGGATGGTCCCTATTACCCCAAATAATCCTACGTTCTAACTTGTATACTGATCCAAGGAAACCTGTCTCAGTTGAACCCGAGTTAGTAATCATGGGTACTCCAGATGAAAACAGCCCAGTACTACTGACGACAAACTTTGCCTTAACCTATTATACTGTGGCTAATGACATTGAGAACGCGAAAATCAATGGATATCTACTGGTTGTTGATAGTGAGGGAATGAGTGTAGAGAGCGCTGTTGCAGGTCGTAAGATGACTGCTGAATCAGTCGCTGAAGCCATCAAGGATTTCAAGGTCGAAGATATGGTGAAACATAGAAACATCATCATACCCGGAAGATCAGCAAGACTCAGTGGCGAAATACAGGAAGAAAGCGGCTGGAGTGTATCAGTAGGACCATTGGACTCCTCTGGGATACCATCCTATCTCTCTGAGAAATGGAATCCTTACCCTGAGTGACCCCATTTGATATAACTATCTGGGGAGCCTGCTCCCCCGATGATTATTCTTTGGTGAGAATTTTTTCCTTCAACTTTTTCAAGAATACCCTTGTATTTTATCTCCTCTCCAGCTTTGAATAGGCTACCATAGAGGCCTTCGAATGATACTATCTCTGTAATCTCAGGATTTGAATCCTCTATCGCGTAAATAGCTGGTAAGAAAATTGATTCACTTGAATCAGTAACCACAGCAGAGCCAGAGACCACTCCAACTCTATTATACATATTTTCTCCATAAGTCTCAAGAATCTCGTTGTCCCGTCTTGTCGGATGTACAGAGAAGTAAGTTTCCTCAAAATATCCATAGTTCCAGCGTTTTTCAGCAATTCGGATGAGGGCTTCTGAAGATAGCCCATGTTTATAAATTCTATTTTGGACCCATTCTCCTCTCTCCCCTTCAGAGATACCTCTGATCTCACCTGTTTTCTTTAGTTCCTTAATCGCATCAATCAATCGATATGATTCAAGCAAACCATAAACTGTTAGATCAATATCGCTAAACGCTGGATTATGTGTCCTAGTTAGTATACTGCCAGTTACTCCAAGTGAGCCCTCGACATCAGCAGTTTCTTCGAGTATCTTAGCCAATCGAAGTAGTTTTTCTTCTAATAGATCCTTTGCTCCATTTTTCTTGATGGTATTCAATCGGTTTTTTGGTTGGTAATATTTTTTCACCTTGGAGCTTGGTACCCATGATATCTCGATGTTTCTAACTGGACAATGGAGAATGTGTTCTGGGTGCTCTATTTTGAGCCAATCGTATGTGTTTTCCACCTGTGAGACTTTATAATAGGGGATGCTTCGTGTGTATCTTGTCCCTTCTCTTTCCCATTTTCCATCATCAGAAGGTATGTATTTGAGGTAAGCAGTATAACCATCATTCGGATGCAGGTAGCCGACGACACAAAATAATAAACCATCCGTAGTCTCGATGAAATCCCTGTCCTTCGGCTTCGTATCCAGTCACTCCAGCTTGGATAAAACGTGTTCAACGAGTCTCTTGGCGATATCGATCTCGGTTACTGTTTGAAGTCCTTCCCACCCTGGTGTGCTGTTCAGTTCTATCACATAGATAATATCATCAGATACGATTACATCAACACCTGTGTATTCAAGTCCGAGTTTCCGAGATGCTTCTAAGCATATTTTTTTAATTTTTTCGCTTGGTTGATATTTTTGGGCTTTTCCACCTGCACTGATGTTCGTCTTCCAGTTATCAGAAACCCGCCTCATTGAGGCTACCACCTCATTCCCTATTACAAATACCCTGATATCAGCGCCATTGTGGGGTACAAACTCCTGCAAGTAGTAGACGCTCTTTGTCATCTCGAGCGCACGGAATACGCGGTAAGCAACGTCCTCACTAGTTATCCTTGTAATGCCCATCCCGAGTGAACCGAATAATGGTTTGACTACAATATCTTCTCCGAGTTCTTTGAATACCTTCATAGCTTCGCGAAAGCTCTCGGTAACGATGGTTTTTGGCGTGTTAATACCTGCATCCTCAAGTAAGGCAGAAGTATAGTACTTGTCAACAGTTTTCTCGATGCTAGCAGCAGGGTTAAAAACCTTTACACCCATCTCATCAAGTCTGTGAAGCGTATCCATGCGATAGAATACTTGCTCTGCTGTGCCCCCAGGAACTCGTCTGACTATTACTGCATCATAATCCTCGATTGGATAGTCTTTTATCGATAATCTGGGTTTGACGCCTATGGTTGCTTTCATTTTTGTTATTGGCAATAGATATGCTTCGGAGTTTTTTTTCTCTAGTTCACGTAGGAGGCGTTTGATGTGCCACTCGTTTCTATCCGTACCAATGATGCCTACCTTCAATGATGAGTCCTCTAAGCTACCAGTATCTCTGCGTTTCCGCCTACGGCCAAGTCTCCTCTATATCTCTTCATAGGTGTATCTATGAATTGCGTTGCAACTGATAGTCCAAGTTTCTCATATACCTCCTTTAGATAAAGCCTCATGAAAACTGGGGTGTACGTGGTATCCAACCTGTATGTTGGAAGCATATTCTCTACACCCCCAAAACAGGCGATGAATCCACCGTTTCCTTTAGCCTGTGCCCCTACTCTTTTACCAGTTTTACCGAAGATGAATATCTCTCCACAATTCATATGCACACCCGTAAAATCACCTGTATCCCCGAGCACAACGATCATTCCACGTCTCATGAATGAACCCATCTCGCTACCAACTGAGCCAGTAACCGCAATACAGCCACCAGTCATACCTTCACTACTACCTCGATAAGCAGCCCCGAGAAGATTCCCCGCATCACCAAGTATCCGAATAAGTCCGCCTTTCATCTCGGCTCCAGCCCAGTCAAGGCAATTACCTTCTACTGTAATATCGCCTCCACTCATCTGGGCTCCAAGATGCATTCCTGCCCAGCCCTGTACTACTATTCTGCCGGCTGTCATCTTTGTGCCTATTTGTTTAATGTGTCGTGCGTCTCCGTCGATTACTATTAGTTGGTTTTCTGGGTCCTTGGCTACTTTACCCTGAGCATGAATGTATTCCTTCATCTCTATTTCTTCGTTACCGTAATAGATTGGCAGGTTTCTGATCTCTTGAAGTGTTTTACCTGCGAATACATCAGGTGATATTACGTCTGCTTCTATGGGAATGCTACTGAATCCTCTTGGAGTTAATACTATTCTCTTTATCATCTTAGACCCCTTCCAAACTTTCCCGTAAACTCATCTTGAACTTACCAAGCTTTCCCTCAAAGTTTACAGCAGTAATACTCTTGACGCCATCTACCTTTGTAGCTGCGTCAATTCCTAGTCCCATAGCCCGCTTCACTGAAGGCTCATCGAGTCCATTGAGAACAACCTCGATCACCGAGTTTACGTCTACTGGTATCTTGCTGTCCTTGAAACTGTTTTTTATTGATGGGCAGAATGGTGTGTTTGTGCTCGCCTTAAGGAAGGCATATGTTGAGCCTACTTTGCTTCCGCTCCTGCATAATCCCCCGGGGAAAGGTGTTACTACGTGGGGTACTTTTTTGATGGCTTCTATTGATGCTTCTGCTGCTTTCAACGTATTCTCTTCGGTGTCTCCCATTACCAGGAAGTTACCTCCAGCAACAGCTTTCTTTGCTCCGATCTTTTCCTCTATAAGGAACTCTCCTTGCATGACCGGGATTCTCCAGAAGCGTTGTCTTTGCTGCCATCCGTCACCCATACGCATTTTTACCTGATATCCGTCCCCGAAGAATCTGATGCTCTTACCGATGTCCAGCATTTCATCAGCTGATTCCTCTGGAAGACCATTGTAGACTGCAGTTGTAGGACATGTTAAGACGCATTGTCCTAGTCTGTTGAGCATAGACGAGGAGAGTTTTCCTCTGCTGAACCCATATACCATTACCGCTATTCCAGGTCTACCATCAGGGGAGTCATCAGGCGCAATAACAGACTCGATACCAGCCTCGCAGTCACATGCAATTACGCTTGTGGCGAAACCTGTCATTGTAGTAGCCGCTATTTCCGCCCATTTCTGTGTGGATGCGGTGATGATTAGTCGGCTTCCCCACATGCTGAAGCCTTCAGCGAAGGTGTCCTCTATCTCGACACCGTTGTGTATGAAGCTCATTACTGTCCCCCTCCTGCTTTGTGTATCTTTTGAATCGGCAGATACTCGTCCTCAACAGGATAGTTCTTGAGGCTAACCGTGTAGTATTGTTTAAAGTCGCGTTCAAGGTCTTTCATGAGTTCCTCCTCGATCTCTTGAGGCATTTTAGCGTCAACCCAATGTGTTGTACCCATAGGTGCAGATACAACTTCGCCGTCTTTCACCACAATCTCACCGTTCTTTATTGTATAGGATGCTTTAGCGAAAGTCTTGATCAATTTATCATATTGGCTTGGTCTCCAACTTGTTGGGTCAATATCGTATATCGCCACATCGCCATCAGCACCTACCCCCAAGTGGCCTTTTTCCGTTAATCCTAGAGCCTTGGCTGTTCCCGCTCTGGTCACAATGGCAATATCATTGAAACTATATTCCCTGTAGAGGTTGGATAGTCCTGTTCGTTTGAGGCATGCTCTGTTGAGTTCTCTCATGGTATCGGTTCTTGCTTGTCTGCTCATGAGCCAAGCGATCACCTGTGGATAGTAAATGAATGGTCCTCCGTTAGGGTGATCTGTGGTCATGTATATTTTCCAAGGATCTTTTACTGATAACGCCAGTTCAAGACCGATGCCCCACTGAACACTGTTCGCTGGGTTATTCTTCTTGAAAGTATATGGTACAACGCCTGCTCCTGCCTCCATCTCAACGTCACTATTCACCCACTTGTTTCCCGTCATGTTCCAGAGGGCGAACTGCCATGGACCATCACCGGTCATTGTGGTGGTGTCTGTGAAAATCACCTGACCAAGGTCCAGCGTTACGTGATCGTGATTGTTCACATATTTGGCGATATATGGTGCCCCCGATTTCACATTCATCCAGTTATCACCTGCAAGAGCATTAAACTGACAATGAACCACGTGAACAGTAGCTGACCTGCCTTTTTTGGGTTTGATTTCCTTGAGGGTGTCCATTGTTTCCCTTGTTATCTTGTAGTTTCCAGGCATCCCGAGGTTATTGCAGTGTAGGTGAATTGTGTGTGGGAGTCCAAGCTCCTCGTTTGCCTTCGCAAGCATTTTGATTATCTGACGCGGGGTAATATCGTAATCTTCGACTTTACCATCCAAGCCAGAGACATTATGTCCCCACTTCCAGTTTTCTACTCCCCCAGCATTAACTATCTTAACCGCGTATCCCCTTGTTGCCTTTAGTAACCACGCGATGAAGGCTTTGAGTTTCTCAATATCCCCTTCTTTAACATATTTCAACGTGAAATAGTTGTTTCCGAATAGGGTGAAAGCCGCCTTGTCGATTATGGGGGTATCATTTAACTCCTCATGGACGTGTCTTGCTCCAATGGGGGGCATTGCCGCCTCCATTACACTCGTATACCCCATCTCAGCGTA
>Ga0190359_1000332_pt1 | contig 33132 bp, 29 predicted proteins | sample 48721823_MG_FD_161269 | JGI IMG/M metagenome (GOLD analysis project Ga0190359, IMG submission 161269) | Hydrothermal vent microbial mat bacterial communities from Southern Trench, Guaymas Basin, Mexico - 4872-18-2-3_MG | ecosystem: Environmental > Aquatic > Marine > Hydrothermal vents >... | reverse complement strand
GGTCAGGTTGATATTAATAACACTGTCCCAGTCCTCTTTCTGCATAAGAAACATACTCTTATCACGGGTGATTCCCGCATTGTTCACCAGAATATCAACACGCTTGAATGTTTCCAGAACCTTTTGTATCATATTACCGACCTGTTCAAAATCGGTAACGTCTACTTTATATCCGGCGGATCGCCTGCCCATGTTCTCAATTACCTTGCTCGCTTCAACGGCACTCTCCTCATTAATATCACAGGTAATTACGTCAGCGCCGTTCTCCGCAAGCTTCTGTGCAATGGTTCTGCCAATCCCGCGGCCGGAACCGGTAACCAGTGCAACGGTATCTCTCAGTATCTCTTTACACATTATACGCCTCCTCAATGATTGGAATCCTCAGGTAACTCTTTTCGCATGCCCGGTTCTGCTCTTTCCGCGCTGCAGTTCGTGTGTCAATATATATTGGAAACAGCAACCGAACAACCCGTCGGGGATTATACTTCCGGAATTGAAATTCTTCGCTTCTCCATTCCCTTTTTCACTGCATCCTTGACACGCTCCGAAAATTCACGTGATTTAAGAATGTTTTCAAGCTTCTGGTGGAAGGTGTTCAGCGACTCCTCATGATCCGCCTTAAGGTAAAATTCTTTCCATAAATAGACAAAACCGTCAACAAGCTGCTGTTCGGTAATATGCTTCGGCCTGAATACCACATTAGCACAATTGTACTTGTTCCAGTTACGGGGAAGGAAAAAACGCTTTTCCTTTTTAATCCGGTCCCAGAATGGCGTGTTGGGAAACGGGGTTGCAATAAAAAATTCGGCCGTCTTTACCCTTGCCTTTTCACAAAACTCGAGAATCAGATCAAATTGATCCGCAAACATACAGTCAAAACCAATACCGAAAGAACCGAAAAACCGGATTCCTCTGTCCTCAAGCTGTTGTACCAGATCGATAGTCCGTTGCCAGATACCCGGATGTCTAGCGTAAAATCGGGCGCTGTATGGGTCGCTGGCAAATACGGTATACATGTTTTTTGCACCGGCTTGTGCAATAGCATCAAGAAAATTCGGATCCGTATTCATCGCCGGAGAACAGGATAAAAACATGTTAACATTAAAATCCTTTACCCGTTCGCAGAGTTCCATCATATACCGTTGTATTCTTGGGCGGTTCAGCATGATCATGTCGTCGGCGATATAAAACTCTTTTCCCGCAAGTTCACGGAATTCATTAACCACATCGTCTATTGGACGCAGGCGCGTTCGTGAACCTTGATAGATCGGCACATTACACCAGTCACAGCCGAAAGGACATCCCCGGGTGATAGAAACAATTGAAGCATGCCAGTCATACTTTTCCTGAATCTTGAAAACCCCTTTCTTGGGCGGGACTATCTTGTCCGGCGGAGGCGGATAATTTGCTTTGTACACCGGCTTCAGTCTGTTGTTGCGAAAATCATCGAGTATCACCGGCCATACTGTATCTCCCTCACCGATACAGACCGCGGTACAGTGCTCTGCGACATCGTCGGGAATCATTGACGGATGCATGCCGCCCATAACCACCGGTTTCCCCCGTCTCAAAAATTCATCGCCGATTGCATAGGCATAACCCGCCTGCGGGGTGAAAAAGCTGACTGCTATAAGATCCGAATCGGTAGAGAAATTAACAGGCTCTATATTCTGATCCTGTACCTCCCAGGAAAAGTCGGGCGGCAGAAGATTTATCATGATGGGTATACCCATGGCCGGCGGCATCGTGTATGCCCAGGTTGCGGCAATTTCAGGAAATTCCGCCAGATCCGGGTACGTCTCCATGAACTTTTCAAACTTGGGGTATATAAAACTTACTTTCATGAACGTTTCAGATCCGTTGAATGTAATCCCTCAGTTATCGGTCCTAATCATTATCACTTATTTTTACAATCGTACAATCGTATTCCTTCTCGAAAGTTCCGGCAGCGAAAACCGGTTTATGATCATGATCGATCGTATTGGCTGTCCTGTAATTTATTTAAAAATATTTTTCTACACCATCCTTTATAGTAGAACAATTTATTCGGTATATTCTGCTGCTTTATAATAATAATCTCAGCCATAATCCCAATTCAACTAATTTTATTACCTGTTAGTGTGAAATTTAGGTTACAATCAGGTTTGGGATTTGGGATTATTAATTTGGATTATACAAATATAATAATTGAGTAGTTGAATATCTAACAATCTGCCGATATATTACAAACCGGTACTATTTCTGCTCCTCAGAATCTTCACCTGCCCAGGAAGAGGTGTCGTCCGAAAATTCATAGGTATCCGGATTGCACTTTTCCATTCTCATCCATCTGCGGGGATGGTTGACCGAATCACCATCAACCGTAAGAAATACGATTTTAGCCCGCAATGAGTTATTATCCCTTTTCTTATAACGGTACCCCATTTTAAGTTCGAGCTCGTCATTGATAACATTCGCTATAAGGAGAGAGTCTTTAATCTCAAAGGTGCCTTTCCCCTGGATTGATTCATCTCTCAGGCTCGTGACACTCAGTGAATCCTCGCCGGAAAAAGTTATAATCAACCGTTCGTTGCCGATACACCAGGTCCCGGAAAAGAAATCATCGGGGATAACTGACGTAAATAAAAAGAGTGTTGCAAGAATAGCCGCTACAGCTACGACTCTCGTTTTCATCTGACAGGTCCTTTTTGGATTTATTCTGTGAGGTGTTTATATATGAATACGGTACTCCAGCTCAAAGATTGTGCTCCACGGGTCACCGGGATGACGATTATTGTACTGCAATTGCATCAGTAACAGTATAAAATAATAAGATTACGGTAATGATGGATGAATTTTTCTATTCAGTGTCCGGTGATTCCTTACAAGAGTTTCTCTGACATACTGGAAATATTGTTGTATGCGGTAGTTAAATTGAAATCTTTTTTTGCCTGAAATGAGCGATTCTTGCCGACATGAAATAGTATGACCTCACCCCTCCCCTGTCCCTCTCCTGTCAGAGAGAAGAGGATATTAAAAAAACGCAGTGATAAAAACATACCTGTCAGATAGGTTTTTGATTCAGTACATGGAGCGACTGCATACCTTCTTTCACCCCTCTCTGGCAGGGGAGGAGTATGAGCGAATGCTCAAGAATGCCCGGAGGTGAGGTTAAAAAACAAACATATACCAACGATCGCACAATCTGAATTTTACCTTGACTATCCCGTCTGATAAAAGTATTTTATCGACGCATAAATCACATTACAGGCGCCAGGGAATCCGGTGCAATTCCGGAGCGGACCTGCCACTGTAATCCCGATACCGGTCAAAGACCGGAAACTGTCAATCAAGCCACTGTTCCGCCTTGCGGGATGGGAAGGCTGACAGTTCGGGAAAGCCAGGAGACCTGCCTGTAGATGTTTTCTTTAACTCAGACCTTCACGGAGCGAGGTCATGAGAAGGAATTCCGGTGAATAAACGTAGTTGTATCCTTGTTTTCTCAGGTGTGTTTTTTTGGCATACGCTTATGTATTGTCAGGATAACCCTGAGGCGCCGCCTGCGTTAAGGGTGCCGGAGACAAAAACGCCGGCGCCGGCACGAAAAATGCATCGGGAGATCGGCGTTGACACCACACTTGCTGCTGAAAAGGAAGAAAAAAAAGCTTCCGATTCCGGTATTGTTGCGTTGGACCCGATGGTTGTGCGATCGTCGCGAAAACAGACCCTGCTCGAGCATACGCAATCCTATGCTGTCATCCGTGCCGAAGAGTGGGCCGGAACGAAAAAAAGTATTGCCGATGTAATCGCCGAGCAGACCGGCGTGCAAACCCGGCGTTACGGCGGCACCGGGAGCTTTCAGACAATTTCCGTCCGCGGTATTCAGGGAAGCAAAGTGCTGGTGTTACTGGACGGTATTCCCCTTAATTCCGCTGCCGGTGATGTGGTCGATCTGGGAAAAATCAACCCCAACCGTATCGGTGAGATTGAGATATATAAAGGAATAGTACCAAGCCGTTTCGGCGGCAACAGCATCGGCGGGGTTATCAACCTGAAAAGCAAAATGAGAACAAAGCAGGGGCCCGCCGACCTTTCTTCCTCAATTGGCGCCTACGGCTATATGACTCACGATATCTCGGTATATCATTCCCGGGCCAATAGGGTGTCTATATACGGTTCCGCTGATTATACCCGGAGCAACAACAATTTTTCCTATCTTGATCGGAATAATACGCCCTATAATACTGCGGATGATGAAGTGCGAACAATTAATAATCATCAGTATCGGGCGTATGAAGCACGTGTTAATCCTTCCTTTTTATTACGCGGGAAACGGAAAATTGCATCAGGGATAGCCTATACGGCAATAACCTCCGGTATTCCGGCAGGAGAAGGCCATACAAACCGCACTGCCCGATATGACGAGAGGAAAGTTGACGGTATTGTCCGGTTATTGCCCCGGTCCGAATTACATTCTCCCGTGACATTCACCCCGGAGCTGGGAGCCTACTACCGTAACGGACGTACCTTCTGGACCAGTCTTGACAGCAGCTTTGGCCATTCTCATGGGACGCTCACCGCAAAAGAGAATGCGTGGGGTGAGCTTGCATTCAGGGAGTGGATCATTTTCGGCGGGTGCGTCGGTGAGTGGATTCCTGTGCGGAACCTTATGGTAACTGCGGCGGTACGGGCGTGTCATGACTATTTCGATCCGGTTACTGAAGTCACCGGGTTCCCTCACGGTGACTGGCGCAGTGAAGAACAGACCGGTACCTTTTCTACGGAGGTTGACGGGAAAATCGGCCCTTTTGGCGCAAAAGGGGGCGGCTGTGTAACGGTGATCCGATGTGAAACCGACGGCGGCACGGACGGCTATACCGGAAAAACGGTTACGCGGTCCGATACGATAACCGTCGACTGGTCACTGTTCGGCGGGCTCCATTGCCGGCCCGTTGATCCGGTGCTTTTATTTGTAAACGCAGCCAGATACAATAAACCCCCGACACTGCGGGAGCGTTACGGCGCCAAAGGTGGCGTATTGCCGAATCCCGCCCTTCGTGATGAAACGGGGTTGATTGCAGAATGCGGCTTTAAAGTGAATCTGCGTGATTTTTTTTGGGAAAGCATTGGATTTCGCACCGTTAACAAGAATGCCATTGTCATGATTTCCGACGGCTATATGACCAAACCGGCAAACCTCGGCGGATCACTCATTTATGGTATTGAAACAAACCTGGCGTATCGTTTCCTGAAAATCGTTACCGCGGAAATCCATGGGACCATACAGCATGCGGAGAACCGCTCCCGGATAAACAACTGGTTCGGAAACAGACTGCCCAATGAACCGGCGTTTTCAATACTCGGCAAACTGAGTGTAACCCCCTTCAAGGGTCTTGAGATGCAGTACTGGGCCGATTTCCGCTCATACTTTTTCCGCGATCCCGGCAACACATCCATGAACCGCGTACCGGAAGAAAGCCCGGGTATCTGGTTCCATAACGCGCTGATACGATGGCGTTTCAGGGAACGGCTGGAGATGGCAGGGTCAATCAGGAATATCGGCGATTTTATTATGCACTATGAAGAAATGGGCGAATCACTTGACGCCGGGTACTCATGGATTCTCTATCCCGGGAGAGAGTGGTGCGTATCGTTCACCTATTCATTCTAATGGAGCGAAATCTATCATTACACTCGCCGCATCGTTTAATCTTTAACCTGAAGGAAAGGAGACAGGTATGCGCAGAAAAGATTCTCTCATCATTAACCTGCCGGTCTATTTACTGTTGGCATTATTAACGGGGTGTACGATGCCAGGCAACACTGACGACACGGAAGGGGTAAAACTGTTCGTTGTCGAATCGGACTATCAATCCGGTTTAATCGAATGGATCGATGTTGAGGATAATACCGTCGGTTCGAATAACCTGTCGATCCACAGTGATGCCGCAGTCAGAGCGTACGGCGGCTATCTTTACATACTTGAAAGATACGGCGCCGACAATGTGCTGAAGTTCGATCCGGCGAAAACGGATGAGTCGGGCGTCCTGTACCAGACGCATCTCGGCGATAACTATAACCCGCAGGATATTGAGTGTATCGGTGAAACCAAGGCGTACGTGGCCAACCAGAATGTGCCGTATATTTCCATTATTAACCCGGTTACCGGCGCCACAACCGGTACCGTCGATATCTCGGCCTATACCTTCAATCCGGACAGTAATACCAGTCCCTATGCAAATCAGATGGCACTGGTGGGAACCAGCCTGTATGTTATGCTGCAGCGTCGCGACGGCTGGAATCCCGGGGCGCCAACCCTTATCCTGACAATCAACACCGTTACCGATGTCATAGCCGCGGCCGATACCGTCGCCTGCCGGTATAAAAACGGCTACGATATGGCGTATTACAACGGGGCACTGTATGTAACCAATCCCGGAAATACTTTTGTAACCGGTGACGGTGCCGTGGAAAAAATCGATCTCGCTACAAAAACCGTTACCACAATCATAGATGAGACGTTACTCGGCGGCAATCCAAATCAGATTGTACATAAATCAGGAAACCGTTTCTATGTGCAGAATTACATTGGTTGGAAGAAAGTATCGGTTGTAGAGATAGACGCCGCCACCGGCGCCGTTGTGGCAACACTCCCCGGCATTACAGACGCCTTTGGCGGTATTTACTACGATGAGCTCGATCAGAAACTCTATGTGGGAGAACGGGACTCGCTTAACGTTGGCGTGAAAATATATGAAAATAATGTGCTGACCGCCGGCCCTCTCAAGACGGGTAATACACTGCCGCCGGCAGGACTGGTTGTGGTACGCTGACCGATACGGTGACTGTGCTACAACTTTACATAAAGACACCGGTATATTTTACATCAATAGAAACAAGTATGGTATGAGAGGTACCGTGTATAAGCAAAGGTTGCGGCTTGTATTGGCAGGAGTTCTTTTCGCGGCATGCTCCCGAGAGGTACCGGAGCGAAAGCATATTCCCCGGCGGATTATTTCTCTGTCACCCAGTATAACCGAGACAATTTTTGCGCTTGGACTCGGCAGCAGGCTTATCGGTGTGACAAGCTTCTGTCACTATCCGCCACAGGCGGATTCGATTGAAGAGATTGGCGGGTATACCGACGCAAACCTTGAAAAAATCGTTACTCTCAAACCCGATCTGGTGGTGCTTCAGAGAGAGCATGAAAAACAGCGTACCTTTCTGAAACGGTACGGTATCCGTACCTTGACCGTAGACTATGGAACAATCACTGCCGTCTGCAGTTCTTTTTCAGTAATCGGCAAAGCGTGCGGCGCGGTGCGGAGGGCCGACAGCCTTGTTACACGGTTCGAATCACACCTGCAGGTTGACACCGTGCAAGGGCAACGTCCGGAAGTGCTGATCTGTGTCGGCAGAGACAGCCCCGGCGGCGGAACCGTACAAAACGTATACGCCGCCGGAGCCGGTACCTTTTACAACGACCTGATTCTTGCGGCTGGCGGTATAAATGCGTTTACCTGTTCCTTCCCGCACTATCCCAAGCTGTCGCGGGAGGGATTGATAACCTGTGCACCGGATATTGTTATTGATGTCGCGCCTGCCATGGGAGACTATGTCTGCAGTACCCTGGTTACAGACTGGGAATCGGTAGCCATGATTCCCGCCGCGGAAAATAAGCGAATCTACTGTATTGCAGCGGATTATGCCACGGTGCCGGGGCCCCGGCTGCTTCAGCTTCTTGCAGAGCTTAAACGTATCATCGGAGGCGGTAAGTAATGAAACGACCGCATCTGGAAATCGAAAACCTGCGTGTCGCCTATAACAGTTGCAGGGTTCTTGACGGTATCGGTCTTCATATCGAAGAAGGTGAGCGCTGGGCCATAATCGGCAAAAACGGTACCGGCAAGTCAACGTTGATAAAAACAATTGCCGCCCTGCTCAGACCGGTGTCTGGATCGGTGCGGATATGCGGCAGACCGGTTCTTTCACTGCGGGCGCGCGAACGGGCACGCTATATCGCCTATGTTCCGCAGAAGCCGGAAGCGGTGATTCCCTATACGGTGCATGATTTTGTGATGCTCGGGAGGTATTCCACTATGGGACCGTTCGGAATACCCGGTGAAACGGATCGCAACAAGGTCGCTCAGGCCCTGGATTTCTGTGATGTCCGGGATCTCTGCAACCGCATGATGACAACGCTGAGCGGCGGTGAACTGCAGCGTGTCATGCTCGCAGGTGCCCTTGCGCAGGATACGCCTATCCTGCTGCTCGACGAGCCGACGACCTTTCTTGACCCGGCACACGAACGGCTCTTTTTCCGCTCCCTTGAAAGCGCCCATGAAAAGAGAGAACTGACCATTGTCATGGTTACCCACGATATCAATACCGCTCTCGCATCATGCACCCATGTACTCGCTCTTCTCAACGGCCGGGTCCAGTATGCCGGAAGTGCGTATGATTTCAAAGAGCTGTGTCCCGATGTTCTCGTTACACTGTACGGTATCGAATTCGGTTGCTATTTCAGTGAAAGTAAATTGACGCGTGTGTATGGTACCTGGGTGAACGACTAATGAAAAAAAAATCGTATACGATAAAAATACTGGTTCTGGCCTTGCTGGCCGGTGTCGTTGTCGTCCTGTGCCCGTTCTTTGGTATCCGGTACCTCTCCTGCACCGACATCGCCGCACGGGAGGATATACGCTACATTTTTTTCCTCATCCGTATCCCGCGAACCCTTGCCGCATTTATCGCCGGGGGCGGACTTGCCGTTGCCGGTATGGTGTATCAGGCACTGTTCCGTAACCCGCTTGCAAGTTCCTATACCCTCGGGGTATCCGGCGGCGCTTCTTTGGGCGCGGCACTGTGTATCGCACTGGGAGCCGGCGGCAGTGTACTGGGTTTTTCCGCGATTTCAGCCGGCTCGTTTGTCGGGGCAGTGGGAGCGGTCCTACTGGTCTACGTATTTGCCTGGTCGCGTGAAAGTAACGCAACCACATTGCTTCTGGCCGGGGTTATTGTCGGTACCGTATGCTCAGGCCTTATCATGTTTGTACACTATGTCAGTCCGCTGCGGCACTCCTTTCAAATTATGCGGTGGATTATGGGCGGCGTTGACGGGATGAGTTATCCCTTTCTTGCCGTTGTTGCGGTACCGGTGTTCATCTATCTCGGTATCACCGTGAGTATCATACCCCGTCTCGATCAGTTTTTAACCGGCGATTCACTTGCACATTCCCGCGGAGTAAATGTACACAAAAGCAGAAATCTGTTTATTGTCATTACGGCAATGGCGGTCGGGGCAATCGTGTCCGTGTGCGGCCCTATCGGCTTTGTCGGGATTATGGCTCCGCATACCTGCAGGCTGATTCTACACGGAGTCAGGCACCGGGTACTGGCCCTCGCCTCGTTTTTAGCGGGCGGCATATTTCTGACCGTCAGCGATACACTTGCGCGGACGATTACACCGCCGTCGGAGATACCCGTGGGAATAATCACGGCACTGTTCGGTGGCCCGTTCTTTCTGAGCATTCTTTTCAGACGGAAAGGACGGCTCCAATGGTAAGTGTTCCGACACTGCGGGTAACGCAGAAAATTGTGGAGAATGGTGATAATGGTGTATAGCCTTGTACTCGCCGTACTGCTTGATGCAGCCGTCGGCGATCCCCGGTGGCTGCCGCATCCGGTGCGCTGGATTGGCGGGTTGATCAGCCTGCTGGAGCGCCTCCTTTACCCGCGGAATCGTTCGTCGCGTAAAGAGTTTTTCACCGGGTTGCTGCTGTGTCTGACGGTTCTCGTTACGTTCTGCTCCTGCGCCGCCGGCATACGTGCGCTCTGTCGTATGGTTTCCTTCAAAGCGCTTGTTGCCGTTGAAGTGCTCCTTGGTTTTTATTGCATTTCGGCGCGGTCACTCGGCAGTGAAGCCCGGGCGATCTACCGCCTGCTCCGTAAAAAGGATATTCCCGGAGCGCGTGCTGCATTGGCAATGATTGTCGGGCGCGATACGGATTCGCTTGATGAGACGGAAATCGCGCGTGCAACCGTGGAGACCGTCGCAGAAAATATCACCGACGGTATTGTGTCGCCGGTTTTTTACTTTTTTCTGGGCGGCTCTGTCGCGGCTCTGGCGTTTAAAGCGGTGAGCACCATGGATTCTATGATAGGCTATACCAACGACCGCTACCGCAGGTTCGGCACTTGTGCAGCACGGCTTGACGATGCACTCAATTTTATTCCCGCACGAATCACCGGCCTGGCGCTTATTCCGCTTGCCGCGCTTTTTACAGGTGCACACGGCTTGCGATCCCTGCGGATTGCAATACGGGATCGGTATAAACATACGAGCCCCAATGCCGCACATACGGAAGCGGCGGTAGCCGGCGCCCTCGGTATCATGCTGGGCGGTCAGGCAACCTATAGCGGTATACTGTCGGTAAAACCGCCACTGGGCATACCCGGTAGACTTGTTGAATCAGGAGATATTATTCGCGTCATAAGGATACTTTACGTATCAACCGTTCTGGCGGTGCTGATCGGTGTAACTGCTCTACTGTATGCAAAGGGTGGCAACCGATGAGTCTCTGCCGCGTCCTTTTTACTGAACAGATACACCGGGAAGCCGATAGGCATCATAGTCGGAAGGAAAGGCAATGACCGGTAACGATACCTTCAACTTTTTCTGCTCATGGAGCGGTGGTAAGGATTCCTGCCTCGCACTGTACCGCATGATACGTGCAGGCAGTCACTGCGCAGCACTTTTTACCATGATAGACGAAACAGGAGAGCATTCACGTGCGCACAGCTTAACGGTACCGATCCTGCAGGCACAAGCGGCGGCAATGGGATTGCCGTTACGGGTTGCATACGCCACATGGGAGCACTACGAAAATGAATTTCGGAAAGTGGCAAAACAGTTCGGCGATGAAGGAGTGCTGGACAGCGTGTTCGGCGATATTGACCTCGACGAACATCGGCAATGGGTGGAGCGTGTCTGCAGCGAATCGGGAATTACAGCGCACGAGCCGCTGTGGCGGGAGTCACGACGCGGACTGGTTGATGCATTTGTCAATGCCGGTTTTACCGCGTGCATTGTCGTCGTGAATACAAAAAAAATGCCGGCACGGTTTCTTGGCCGGATAATTGATGCTGCGCTGGCAGACGAGCTGGAATCTCTGGGCATCGATGCCTGCGGGGAAAACGGCGAGTATCATTCCTTTGTCTATGACGGGCCGCTGTTCAGGCAAAAAGTGCATTTTTCCAGGGGCACTATCGTCAGAGTGCTTGACTATGTGTTCCTGCCGGTGACCGTCACCGAAAAAAACACTTAATTTCACGGGAGATATGGTTAAAACAATGGAAACGTATATCAAGGACACAATACCGGTCCAGAAACACGGGAGCATTCCTTACCGTGATCTGAGAATCCTGGGAATCAATCCGGCTGAAATTGTTGATTTCAGTGCAACAGTAAATCCTTTTACACTGCCGGAGCAGGTGATACAGGCAATAACCTCTAACGGGATTGCGGCCTATCCCGATCCTGAGTGCCATGACGCGCGGGAGGCAATTGAACACCATTACTCCATTCCCCGTGAGTGGATTGCGCTAACAGCGGGAATGACAGAGGTTATTTACATTCTGCCGCTTCTCTATAAATCGGCAGTTTTTTTCGGCCCGACTTATGGAGACTATGCACGCGCATTTACCCGATACCGGAGAAAGTGTATGTCAGTTCGTTTCCCAAAGTCGCCGAGAGATTTCGACTGTATTATTGATGAATTGTCAAAAATGAGATTCAAGCTTATAATGATATGCAATCCCAATAATCCCACAGGAGACTATCTCTCACTCCATAATTTTGAAAGACTGTGTACCCGGTTTAAAGATACCATGGTTTGCATCGATGAAAGTTATCAGGAAATGGGCGACCTGTGCAATACAGCACTGCCGCTTCTGAAAAACCATAAGAACCTGCTTATTTTAAAATCATTGACAAAACCCTATGGTGCCGGAGGGCTCAGAGTTGCCTATGCTGTTTCATCCGGGAAAGTTATCCGTAGAATTAAAAACAATCTGCTTCCATGGGGCGTCAATGTGATTGCGCAGCGTCTGGTACCGGCCTTTTTTACTTTGCGCACCCATTTTGAGAATCAATGGCGTCAAATTCATGAAGAAAAAAAATGGTTGTATACCGAGCTGGTTAAAGATGGTTTCCGGTGTGTCAACGGACGTTGTCCATTCTTCCTGATGGGAGTCACAAATTCGGCGTCCCTTCGCCTTGCCATGCTTAAGAAACATATAGCCATCAGAGACTGTAACTCCTTTGGATTGAAAAATGTCATCCGCATTATGCCGTCAACCCATTCTGCAAATCAAAAGTTTCTGGAGATTATCAGGACTGAACCCTTCGCGTAATAATACTTTTACCGGGACGAAATGGATGATAAATAGTATATTGAAACAAGTATATTACCGAGTTACTTATACAGGAGATGCTATGGCAAAAAAGTATCGCCCCTTATCACCCAAAGAAATAAAAACCCTGGAATCACAAGGATGCGAGTGCAATGACTGGACTCAGGTAACCGTTGCAGAAAATTTTAATCCGCAGCGAATTAGCGATACCCGTTTTTCAGGTACCGTCACCCTGGGGGCGTTTGATAAAGAGGTCTCATTTTTCGGCGGTATTACCAAACGGACAGGAATATATAATGCGACAATCCACAATTGCAGTATCGGAGATAACGTTTACATCAATAAAATCAGTAACCATATTGCCAACTATGATATTGAGAATGATGTCATATTAGAGAATATAGATATTCTGGCAGTGAACGGAAAAAGCTCTTTCGGCAACGGGACCAAGGCGGCGGTGCTCATAGAGTCCGGCGGAAGAGAGATTCCCATCTATGATTTTCTTTCCGCACAGATTGCCTATATAGCAGCGGTTTACCGTCATCGCAGTGCGGTGATTGAGAAATTGAATGCTCTGATTGACGCATATACCAAATCTGTTACTGCCAACCGCGGACATGTTGCGAAAAAAGCGCGAATTATCAATTGCCGGATAATTAAAAACTGTAAAATCGGTCCTTATGCCTGTCTGGAGGGTATCAACAAACTGGATAACGGCACAATAAACAGTTGCCGTGAACATCCTGTCTATATCGGCACCGGTGTTATTGCATCCGGTTTTATTGTTGCCTCGGGCGCTACCATTACCGACGGTACAATACTTTCCAAATGCTTTGTAGGACAGGGGTGTATCCTTTCAAAACAGTATTCGGCGGAGAATTCGGTCTTCTTTGCCAATTGCGACGGTTATCATGGTGAAGCGTGGTCTATTTTTGCCGGCCCCTATACCGTGACATTCCATAAAGGCACTCTTCTTATATCCAATCTGGTCTCATTTATAAACGCCGGCAGCGGCTCCAATCAGAGTAACCACATGTATAAACTGGGCCCGGTGCATCAGGGTGTTATCGAGCGCGGATCAAAAACGACCAGTGATTCCTATGTGCTCTGGCCCGCCCGTGTCGGCCCCTTTACCCTGATTATGGGACGCCATTACCGGAATTCAGACACCTCGGATCTGCCCTACTCATATCTTATCGAGCATGAGGATGAAAGTATCCTGGTGCCGGGAGTAAACCTGCGGAGTGTCGGTACGATCCGCGACGCCAGAAAATGGCCCACCCGCGACAGACGGAAAGATTCAAACAAGCTGGACCTGATAAATTTCAACCTCCTCAGTCCCTATACCATTCAGCGGATGATAAACGGATGCAGTATTTTACGCCATCTTGAAAAAACCTCAGGTCCAACCTCCGATTACTATTCCTATAACGGGGTGCGGATACGACAGCATTCATTAAAAAAGGGTATCGAATACTATGAAATGGGCATAATAAAGTTTTTGGGGAATACCCTCCTTAACAGATTGAAAAACAGGAAATTCGCTACTATTGATGACGTCAGAAAAAAACTCGCTCCCTCCGTTTCCATGGGCACGGGTACCTGGGTCGATCTCGCCGGCATGTTCGCTCCCGAAGAGGTAGTCCATCAGTTGCTCGATGATATTGAAAACAGCTCCCTCGTCTCCCTGCAGGAGATACACGATCGATTAAAGACAATTCATGTTAATTACCAGAAATACGGCTGGACATGGGCTGCGGATAAAATCCGGGAGCGAATCGGCAAGCCTGTTGAGAAAATTACCGCAAAAGATATTATCAGGCTGACCAGGCAATGGAAAAATGCCGTTGTAAAACTGGACAAAATGCTCATTGAGGATGCGAAAAAAGAGTTCAGCATCAGTGCACAGATTGGCTTCGGCCTTGACGGCAATAAGAAAGAGATGGAAAAGGATTTTGAAGCAGTACGGGGAAAATTCGAGGAAAACAGCTTTGTGAAAGAGATAGAACACCACATTACCAAGAAATCCATGCTGGGTGACTCCATTATTGAAAAAATGAAATCCCTGAAACCCTAGATACTCCACACACGTTTGTTTTTCCCATACCTTGATTTTAGTATAATACGACACCTATTTTTGTGCGAACTCAGATTTCTGGCCTATACTCTGGGTTGTTGCTGTCTGATAGTATATTTCAATATATCTTTCCTTCCTGATCAGGAGTGTCGCCGTATGAATACAACAACGTTACGTGAACTGTCCAGGATATCGCAATCCGGAGAACCTGTCTCGGAAGAACTTGCCATGGCCGTTCTAACGGCAAAACCGCAGGAAATGCCGGAGATTCTTACCTGCACCAATACCCTCCGGCTACGCTGTTTCGGGAGCGCCGTACATCTCTGCTCCATTATAAATGCAAAGAGCGGTTCCTGTGAGCAGGATTGTGCATTCTGCGCCCAATCGGCGCGCCATTCGACAAAAGCCGAAACCTATGATATGCTTCCGCCTGCCGTGATTAAAGAAGCCTTCAAAAAAGCGGAAAAACTGCCGGTCGACCATTTTGGCGTGGTTACCAGCGGTGGTATTCTTGACAGAACCGGTGTTGATACCGTTGCAGAGATTCTTTCATCCACCGATTCCGATACCGTGCACTGGTGTGTTTCTCTGGGAGGATTGGACAAACAACAGCTTTATACCCTGAAAAATGCGGGACTGAAACGGTTTCATCATAATGTGGAAACGGCTGAAAGCTTTTTCCCCGCTGTCTGTTCAACCCATGCGTACCGCGACCGGATTGAGATGATACGCCGGGTGAAAGAGGTTGGCCTGGAGATCTGCAGCGGCGGTATTCTGGGACTGGGAGAATCACCGGAGCAGCGGATAGAGCTGGCCGCCGCACTTCATCGCGAACAGGTCGATTCAATTCCGCTGAATTTTCTGATTCCCGTTGAAGGAACACGTCTTGAACGGCGGGAGGTAATGAAACCGCTGGATATTATAAGGTCTATTATGATGTTTCGCCTGATGAATCCGGAGGCGGAGCTTAAAGTATGTGCGGGACGGGTGCACCTGCGGGATCTGCAGTCAATGATTTTTTATGCCGGCGCTACCGGTATGATGATCGGGCCTTTATTGACTGTTGCGGGAAGGGATGTAAATGATGACCTTCAGATGCTGAAGGATCTTGAGATAGAGTATGGTTTATAACCGGTAAAACAGTAATAAGGGATTTTGTATTCTGTACAAAGGTATATAGAAATAACCAATCATTATGAAAAACGAAACATGGATTAAGAATATACTGCAGGAACTTTCGGCACAGCACCATATGCGTCACCTCACATCATATAAAAAAAACGGTGCGATAATCGATACCGGTCAACAACGCCTTATTAATTTCTCTTCAAATAATTACCTCGATCTTATCGACAACGAAGTGGTAATAAAAACTGCGGAGGATTTCCTTCGCACAACCGGTACCGGCGCCGGTGCCTCGCGTCTGGTGACAGGAACCTTCTCCTGCCACGAAGAACTTGAGAAACGTATCGCCCGGTTCAAAGAGTATCCCACGGCGCTCATTTTCGGCAGCGGTTTTTTAACGAATCTCGGGGTGATATCGGTCTGTGTCGGTAAAGGGGATTACGTTTTTGCCGACAGACTTTCTCACGCGAGTATTATCGATGCAATACGGTTCTGCGGGGCGCACATAAACCGTTTCAACCATAACGATCCCGATCATTTGCAGACACTTCTTGACCGGTGTCCCTCTTCCGGAAAAAAACTTATCGTTACCGAATCGGTTTTCAGCATGGACGGCGATTGTGCCCCGCTCAGTGACATTACAGCGCTGGCGGTACAATACAGTGCCATGGTAATGATTGACGAAGCACACGCGACAGGGGTGTTCGGCCCCGGCGGCAGGGGACTGGTATGCCAGTATAAACTGGAATCATTGGTGAATGTTTCCATGGGTACGTTCAGTAAAGCATTGGCAAGCTATGGCGGATTTGTTACCTGTTCCGATGAGATGCGCGCACTGCTGATAAATAAAGCACGCTCGTTTATCTATACAACTGCACTGCCGCCTGCGGTCATCGGCGCTATAAATGGTGCATTCACCGTTCTGGAGTCAGACTCGTCAATGGGTACACGGCTCCTGGAAAATGCTTCCTTTTTCCGTTCTCTGCTTAATGATGCAGGACTGAATACCGGAAAATCATCGAGTCAGATAGTACCGGTTATTATCGGTGACTCGGAAAAAACACTTGCCCTGTCACAGCGATTGAAAGAGCAGGGCCTTCTCGCCGTTGCAATTCGTCCACCTACGGTTCCCCGCGGTACGGCACGATTGCGCCTGTCAATAACACTCGGCCATTCACGGGAGATGCTGCAACATGCTGCCGCCCTTATTATTCGGAGCGCTGAGGAAGAAGGAGTGCTCTGATGCCGGATCGACTCTTCTGTATTGCAGGATGGGCCTATGACGGTAAAGTCCTCAATGGCCTTGCAGCATACCTGCCCGCCTCGTTTGAAACCCACTGTCTGTCTCCGGCACATCTGTTAAAAGAAGATATCAACCATGCTTCGGATTCGCCGCCGGCGTCTGCCTATGCCCGATCCCTGAGCAGACAGATCAACCGGCAGGGGGGACCATGCTCGATTATTGCCTGGTCAATGGGTGCCGTTATTGCACTTGAAGCGGTTTCTCTTTTCGCGCTGCCGGTTCATAAGTTGGTTATTATAAACGGCACCGCAAAATTTTGTTCCGCACCTGATTATCATAACGGCATACCGGAAAAAAATATCCGGGCCATGAAAGCGGGACTGCTAAAAAATCCGGAGAAAACCCTGTCGCTTTTTTTTCATGATGCGGCGAGTCCTGCCACACCTGATGCTGCAGTTGTTGACGAAAGAATAAAAACCGCACTCTCCTTTGGAACAAAAACGCTGCGTGATGGATTGACCTGTCTGCAGGAAACCGACCTGCGGCAACACCTGAAAGATATTGCGGTACCGGTGCTTGTGATACACGGCGAACAGGACAGGATCATTCCACAGGCGGCAGCCCGATTCCTCCATGCACGGTTGCCGCAGAGTACCCTGCATAGTTTCCGTAATGCCGGTCATTCTTTCTGTATAGATACTCCTGAACGGGTAGGACAGATGATTTTTGAGTTTATTGCTAAAGGAACAGCCTCAGATGAAACGTAAACAGTCGGTTGCCGCCAGGTTTTCCGCCTCTGCCGCCACCTATGACAACTATGCAGCAGTCCAGGAAGCCGTTGCCGAGCAGCTCATGCAGTTTGCTGAAAAAGTTCCCGCACCGGCAGGTATCCTCGAGATTGGATGCGGTACCGGTATATTGACAAAATGGATATGCGACCATTTTCCCGATGCCGACCTGTATGCTGTTGATATTTCATCGGAAATGATCGCCCGTGCAAAAAAGAAACTTTCCCGAAAGAGAGCAATAAAATGGCTTGTCGCCGATGTCAGGGATGTGACCTGCCATTCCTTTTTTGATCTCCTCTTCAGCAGCTCGTCACTGCACTGGATTCAACCGGTAGAGAACACCTTCCGTAAAATAAATACCCTGCTGCGACCGCAGGGACAATGCATTTTCAGTTGTATGGTTGCGGGAACATTCAGGGAACTTTACAATGCACGACGTATTGTCGCACCCCGGAAAGAAAAACGGGTGGCATTACCGTCAGCAGAGGCGATACTCGATGCACTGTACAAAAATCACTTTGCCGTTAAACGTGATATTGATAAAACCGTCAGGGTAAACTTTCAATCGGCAGAGGACTTTTTCAACGGCATTCACGGACAGGGAGTGACCGGAGGGGAGTCGGCAACAACCGACTCACTCCTGAGTCGTACCGAGCTGCGTAGGCTTATTTCTTACTATAACAAGCAGTATAGAAATAGCGACAATAACGTTTTTGCCACCTATGAAGTTAAATTTATTCTGGCACAGAAAAGGGAGTAACCGAATGAAAAGTTTTTTTGTTACCGGTACCGATACGGCAGTCGGTAAAACGGTTGTGACCGCGGCACTCATTTCTCTGGCACGCGCCCGGGGTATTGATGCGGTACCTATGAAACCGGTACAATCCGGATGTGAGTCCCGCAACGGTGACCTGTATGCACCGGATCTGATATTTATCCTTGACATAAACGGTATTGAAGCATCACCGGAAGAGTCGCACCTGATGTGTCCATGCACGCTCGAGTTGCCCTGTTCTCCCCACCTTGCAGCAGAGCGGGCGGGAAGAGAAATTGAAACGGGCCCGATAGTTGAAAGTTATCACCGGCTTGCAGAACGACATGAGATGATCATTGTCGAAGGTGCGGGCGGTCTCCTTGTACCGGTAAATGCCAAGATTATGATGATTGACCTTATAAAGATGCTGAATCTTCCTGTTATACTGGTGGCAAGACCCGGACTGGGAACACTCAATCATACGCTGCTGTCACTGCGCGAGCTGCGTCGACAGAACATTGCAGTGACGGGAGTCGCCTTCTGCGAAACAGAGCCGGCTGCAGGTGATTATATTGAAGAAGATAATAAAAAGACTGTTGCCCGCCTGGGGAACGTAACTATATTGGGGACACTGCCCCATATCGCGGATATGGATTCACTACGACATGCATCTGCCCGTTTCAGGCAGATTGCTGAGGAAAATTTCCCGAATGTAAAAATCCTGTGGGGGGAGTAATACCTTATGGCAAAATATACCGGCGAACAGCTGCGGAAGATGGATGCCGCATCGCTTTGGCATCCCTATACAAAACACTCCAGTATGACGGAGGCTTCGTTTCCGATTATTGAGCGGGGCGAAGGCCTGTATCTTTACGATATCGAAGGAAACCGCTTCCTTGACGGTATATCATCATGGTGGTGCTGTAACCTCGGCCACAGTCACCCGGAGCTGGTTGATAGTATTAAACGGCAGGCTGCTGTTCTGCAGCACAGTATTCTCGGGAACCTCACACACCCGTACGCAATTGAGCTGGCAGCCCGGCTGGTTAACCTGTTTCCGACATCGGACCGCCGCGTGCTCTTTGCCGGTGACGGCGCCAGCGCCGTTGAAGCTGCGTTGAAAGTGGCGGTGCAGTACTGGTATGCCGTCGGAAAGCCCGAACGATCTAAATTTGTCTCCCTGGTCAATGATTACCACGGTGATACCCTCGGTGCAGTCTCGGTGGGATTCGTGGAATCGTTTCATAAACAGTTCGCCGGTGTGGTTTCGCCCTCATTTCAGGCGGAATCGCCCTGCTGTAAAGCATGTGGCTGGGGGAAAACCGAAGAGACCTGTAATCTGGAATGTTTCGCTTCAATGCAGAGTATCTTTAATGCACACGCGGAGGAACTTGCTGCGGTCATCGTTGAACCGCTGTGCCAGGGTGCCTCGGGCATGCGCATATATACTTCGAAATATCTCGCCGCACTCGGCAACCTGTGCAGGGAGCATGACGTGCTTCTCATCAGTGATGAAATCGCCATGGGCTACGGTCGGACCGGTAAAATGTTCGCCTTTGAACATGCCGGTATCGATCCGGATATCGTCTGTTGCGGCAAAGGCATGTCCGGCGGGTATCTGCCGATCAGCGCAACGGTGGTAAAAAAACGGGTGTATGACGCTTTTACCGACTACCCGGAGGATAACACCTTCTATCACGGTCACACCTTCGCGGGCAACCCCATTGCATCCGCCGTCGGCGTTACGGTTCTTGATATTTACGAGAGGGAATCAATCGTTGCGCAGGCGCAGGAAAAAGGCGCTGTCCTTGCCCGGGAGATGGCCCGTTTTGCCGCTCTGGACTGTGTCGACAATGTCCGCTGCCTGGGTATGATCGCCGCAGTAGAATTGCATGAACAATCCTTACAACCCAACTATGCCGGCCGCACGCACCCTGAAGCGATTAAACGGGAACTGCTCGCAAACAGTATCCTGGTCAGACCGCTGGGAAGAGTAGTGTATATCATGCCGCCCTTGATTATCCCGGAAAACCTGCTGTGTGAAACCGTACGGTGCTTGTATGATGCAATAAAAAAAACCGCTGAAAACCAATGAGGTATCATATCGAATTATTCGATACCGGGTTTAATTGAGCCGAACTGTTTTATTGGTATTGGCTGCTTGACAATGAAAATCGATCTGATTCGTACTCTTTTACCCAAAGGATGTCCCATGAAAAAAATTATCACCGGTATTGTTATATGTGTGGTACTGTCCCATGGCGCAGATAATGTTACCACAGAAACACCGTCGATCGATACGGTCTCTTACGAGCAGACTGCCGAGGCAGAGGATACGGAAGTGACTATACATCCTGAAGGCAAGCCATTTCTGATCTCGGGATATTCCTGTGTTGCAGCCGGTATTGTTTCTCTGGGATGCGGCGCGTCGTTTCTTGCCGGGTATAATAACCGACCCGCTATGGGCGAGCCCGACGATCCCGATACGGGCACGGTGGAGAAAGATCCGAAACTGCGGAAGTATGCCCGTATCTGTGCGTGGACCGGATTGATACTGGAACTGGGCTCCATACCCTTCCTGGTTGTCGGATACCGGCAGAAAAAGAGACACAAGGCATACCTTGACAGAAAACTCTACGGCTCCATTCACGGCGACGGTACCGTTGAACTCGGGGTGGCTTTAACATTCTAACCGTAGGGGATCGATTGGTGGCCGGAGGTAAGGAAATAGTACCACAGGTTAAAATCCGTCATTCAATTCAGGCCTGATAGTTTTCCCTCAATAACGACTGCAGTTCATCCATATCCAGCAGCTCTATACCTGCCGCAACACCGGTCCAGTAGTGAAAAGAGGCCAGTCCCTGGTATACAAGCATGAGCAGGCCGTTCTGAGTTCTGCAGCCTGCCTGCTTCGCATGAGAGAGAAATTGCGTTTCCAGCGGGGTATAGATTACATCAAAAACAAGCATGTCCTTATGAAACGCCTCCGGCGGCAGCGGAGAAGCCGCGGTGTCGGGGACAAGACCGACCGAGGTGCAGTTGACAAGAAGCGAACAGTCTTTCAACCGGGCGGCGGCAGTGTCTGTGTTAAACAGCGCAGTAGCAACCGGAAAACCGGTTTTTCCGGTAATCTCAGCTGCAAGGGTATCGATACGGCTCTGATTCCTGCCGATTATAGTCAGTGATTTGGGCCGTTTTTCGTGGGCCAGTGCAATACTGATTGTCCGGGCCGTACCGCCATTGCCCAGAATCACAATGTTGTCTTTGCTGCTGTTATACTGCAGGCGCTCCAGTGTTTTGAAAAAGCCCTCGGCGTCCGTGGTTGTGCCGATGAGTTTACCGTTATCCCGGTAGAGGGTGTTCACCGTACCGGTCAGTTGTGATAACCCGGAAAGTGCATCACACAACGGCGCAATATCCTGTTTGTAGGGAACTGTGACATTGGCTCCGGCACAGTTCAGATTCCGGAGGGATTCAACCAGAGCCGGCAGCCCTTCTTTCCGGACCTCCAGCGGAATGTAGACAAAGGGCAAATCGAGTGTGCGGAACAGGTGGTTGTGTATATACGGCGACATAGAGTGGCCTACCGGATTGCCGATAATACCCACCAGTTGTGATCTTCCCGTAATCTGTTGTCGTTTCATATTACTCCTGTGGTTTAAAAACCTCTACCCGGTTTCGTCCTTTATTTTTTGCGGCATAAAGGGCTTTATCCGCAGCATCAAGCAGCGCCTTTTCATTCTCAAAGGCTTTGCTGAACTCGGTGACGCCGCAGGAGATGGTAAGGCGCTTGGCGGGTATTGCCTGCTCATTGACATAACGATATTCATAAATTGCCCGCCGGATATTTTCTGCCGTCTTTGCCGCCTCATGCAGGGTATAATTGGGAAAAAGAACGGCAAACTCCTCACCACCGTAGCGACAGACACGCGCCTGAGGACCGCTGATTGCGTGAAAGATTCGAACCGATTCAATAAGCGCGATATCCCCTTTGATATGCCCGTTGATGTCGTTGTACGACTTAAAATAGTCCAGATCCATCATAAGCAGTGAAAATGTCCGTTCAAAGGCATCACAGTAGTTAAATAACCTGCTGAGCTCGCCGTCAAAGAACCGCCGGTTGTAGGCCCGGGTGAGTTCATCCGAAATAGCATGACTTGCCGTATCGACATATTCCCGTGCGTCAAGAATTTTCGGGTGGCGGACATACCGCTTAATGTTGGTATAATAGTCAAGTGTCGCAACATGTATCCCCACATTCCGCCCCAGCTTCTCGCTTATCATGTATTTATGCTTTAGAATTTCATGCCAGTCCTTTTTCGCCACCTCCTCCGGTAACCGTATCTGAACCAGAGCGAAAATAATATCATGAAAATAGGAATGAGCCCTCCGGCCCGACAACGTGTCCGCATAACTGCGAACATGCGCGGCAAGATCACCGCCGGCAATCTCAATCTCACGCGTTTCAGTCAGATCCTTCAGACTGCCGATTTCATCAATACTGACAGGGGCCTCGAGCAGCCCTCTCATAGCGGCCGCTTTTTTCTCCTGTTTAGTATTGATTTGCTTTCCGGTGCATTTCCATTCAGACATGTTACTTTCCTGACAGGTTATAATCATATGGATACATACATCGCATAATAAAATACCTTGTTGAGAAACGTTTTTTTTATAAAATACTTGAAAAGAAGAAAAAAACAATTTATTATTACTGTAATGAATACAGTAATGCTTAATAAGCCGCATAAGAAAATCGGGGTGATTTTAAAGGCATATCGCGAAAAAACAGGATTGCATCAGTTTGAAGTCGCGAAAAGAGCCTGTATTTCCACGAGTATGTTGAGTCAGATAGAGCGCTCGGCAGTCGCTCCGTCGATAGATACCCTTTGTGCCGTTTGTGATGCGCTCGGTATGGATATTGCCCATCTTTTCAGAAGCATATCGGATAAGCAGCAGGTTCGGATTCATAGAAGAGGGGAGCGGTTGAAGAATACTGAGCGCGGGGTACGTTATGAGCAGCTGGTGGTGAATATGGATATGGCGTTTCCCGCGGAAATGCTTCTTCTCGAAGTTGCACCGCACCAGAAAATCGGCTTGTCCGAGCATGGTCATGAGGGGACTGAGATGGGGTATGTGCTTGCCGGTTCTGCATTACTCGTGGTGAACGGCATGGAATATATTTTAAAGTGTGGTGATAGTGTTGTTTTTAATGCTTCGCTGCCGCACAGCCTGGAGAATACCGGTGCAGTACCTTTTAAAGCAGTATGGAATGCACTTCCGCCGCATAAAGATTATCTTGAGATTCAATAACCTTACCTGATAAGGAGCTGGTGGTATGGGGAAGACTATTACAGAGAAGATATTCGAGGCACATCTAAAAGATGAGCCCTTTCCCGGAACAAAGGTATTGTCGCTTGATGTGGTTATGTGCCACGAAATTACGACACCGGTTGCCATAACCGATCTGCAGTTGCGGGGAAAAGATCGCGTCTTTGATCCCTCAAAAATAAAGGCCGTTATTGATCATGTAACCCCGTCGAAGGACAGCAAGAGTGCAACCCAGGCTAAAATTATGCGTGATTGGGCACACAGGCATGAGATACGGGACTTTTTCGACATTGGAAGTAATGGTGTCTGCCATGCACTTTTTCCGGAAAAGGGATTTGTCCGGCCGGGCTATACGGTTATTATGGGGGACAGTCACACTTGTACCCACGGCGCATTTGGGGCTTTTGCCGCAGGTGTCGGTACGACCGATCTTGAGGTCGGGATTCTTAAGGGCGTATGCGCTTTCCGTGAACCGAAAACAATTCGTGTCGATGTCACGGGGACGTTGCCGGAGCGGGTATATGCCAAGGATGTGATACTGGAGGTAATCAGACGGCTGACCGTTAACGGGGCAACTGATCGGGTAATAGAGTTCCACGGACCGGTTATTGATGCCATGACCATGGAAGAGCGGATGACCGTGTGTAACATGGCTATTGAAGCGGGTGGCACCTCAGGGGTGTGCATGCCTGATGAGACAACACTGGAGTATCTATGGCCCTTTATCAATGAAGAATATAAGTGGGATCGGGAGAAGGCGCTGGAGGAGTTTACCGCATGGCACTCCGATAATACCGCAGTATACGAGCAGGTACTGACTGTTGATGTGTCTGAAATGGAACCGGTGGCAACGGTCGGCTATAAACCGGATCAGGTGCGTAAATTGAAAGCACTTGGTGATCATATGATAGATCAGGTATATATCGGCAGCTGTACCAACGGACGGCTTTCGGATTTACGTATTGCAGCGGAAATAATTAAGGGAACCGTATTGGCTCCCGGCGTCCGGGGTATTGTCAGTCCCGCCACGCCTGAAATATACCGGCAGGCAATGAAGGAGCGTCTCCTTGACGTGTTCATGGATGCAGGGTATTGTATCACTAATCCCACCTGCGGTGCGTGCCTTGGTATGTCAAACGGAGTGCTTGCTGAAGGTGAAGTGTGTGCGTCAACTACGAATCGTAATTTTCACGGACGCATGGGGAAGGGCGGCATGGTCCACCTGATGAGTCCGGCCAGCGCCGCTGCAAGCGGAATCACCGGTCGGTTGACTGATCCGAGGGCATTACAGAAGCAGGCGGAGAACTGCGATTAGTAGCAGATAAAAGCAAAGGTTTATGATAGTCGGCAGGTATGTGGTAACGTCCCTTTAGAAGCGACGTTATAGATGAACAGGAACTAAATTTACCAAAGGAATACATCATGAAAACATTCGGCGGACCGGTACTGTTTCTTGACAGGTCGGATATAAATACCGATGAGATATTACCGGCACGGTATCTGACTGAAGTTACCAAAGAAGCTCTGAAGCCTTTTCTTCTTGAGGATTTGAAGGTTGAGGGTTTTGAACCGAAAAGTGAACGAACGGCACGGGCAAGGGTAATTGTCACCCGCGCCAATTTCGGGTGCGGCTCGTCGCGGGAACATGCACCCTGGGCGCTTGAAGTAAACGACATTACCCTTGTAATCGCTGAGAACTTTGCCCGCATTTTCCGGCAGAATATGTTTAATTGCGGCATGATGGCGGTGGAGCTTCCAAAAGAGAGCATCGACGGACTCTTTTTTTATGGCAACGGCGAAGAAATTATCTGCGAGGTGAATGTTGACGAAAAAAGACTTACGTTTACCGGCAGGGGGCAGGAAACGGTGCGGATTGAATTTACACTTAGTAAATTTGATGAAACGCTGATTCATGCCGGCGGCTGGGTGGAATATGCGGATACCCACTATTAAGCCTTTAAGAAATTATTTTATAATAAACAACGTATAACACTTAATGTGCTTTTCTCCTATGCCGGAAATAACCGAACCACTCTCTATTGATGTGTTGATTGATAACGCACTTCAGTTGTGCAGGGAGCTTCCCGATACACCTGAGTATATGCTCTATACGCGTCATATCAGGGGCCTTCGCGAACGCCTTGCCGGCGGCAGACTTCGTATCGCCGTCCTGGGGCAGTTTAATCGCGGGAAAAGTACGTTTATCAATGCGCTCCTGGGTGTGGATATCCTGCCTGTGTCGGTGCTGCCGATTACTTCGGTACCGACTGTCATCTCCTTTGGCACGGTCAATCAATGCACAATCTCTTTTTCAGACGGGAAGCAGGATGCGGTTGTTGCAGGAGAGGTCCGGGCAATCTGTGACCATTTGACCCGCTATGTCACTGAACAGGAAAATCCGAAAAACCGGTTGTGTGTCACCGAAGCGATTGTACACTGCGAGAGTCAGCTGCTCGGTCATGGTACGGTTATCATTGACACACCGGGCTTCGGTTCGACCCATACACACAACACGGAAACCACGCTGGATCTGCTCGCATCCTGTGACGCCGCACTTTTCCTGCTCAGCGCTGATTTGCCGATAACCCAGGTAGAGGTCGATTTTTTGCACACTGTGCTCAAGACGGTGCCTCGCCTGTTTTTTGTCTATAATAAAGTTGATCTGCTCAATGAACGCGAGCGTGAAATGTCTCAAAAGTTCATCCGTGAGACGCTGGTCAATACGTTCCATTTTACCTTCGGGATACGGTTGTTTCCGGTGTCCGCCAAAATGATGGAGGGTAAACCGAAGGACAGCGCTGCTTTTGAAAAAAGCGGCCTTGCGGCGGTCGAGAAAGAGGTTATTGATTTTCTCATCCGGGAAAAATACTTTACCCTTTCAGAAGCTCTATTGGGTAAATTCAACGAAGCCGTGTCACAACTGATCGCGCTGCTCGAAAAAAGAAGGGATGCTTTGAACCGGCCACTTTTTGAATGTAAAGAACGTATGTCTGCAGTTGAGCAGTTGCGAAAAGCCGTTTGCCGGGAGAAGGATAAGGCGATCAGCCTGGGTGAAGTGGAGGGAACCGCATTGACCGAATACACCGAAACCCTGATGAAAAAAAAACGGCCGGGACTGCAGAATTTACTGCAAAATCATCTGCAGACACTTCTCCTCTCGGCTGTAAAGAGTCGAAACGATACTATACTGACGACGGCGCTCGAGCGTTTACTGGAAGAGATGTTCAGTCGTATGGGTATCTTTCTGATAACCGAACTGAATAAACCGTTGAAGAAAGCCGCCGCCGCGCATGTCAGGGAGCTGCATAGCCTGGCAGATACGGTTTCTGCGGAGATCGGCGGGACAATTGAAACAGAACATGAATTGCACTGCACTGTTGAAGACGTTGAAATAGAGATGGTAACTGACTGGAAACCGGAGAATGCAGTTACCCTTGAACAGGTAAAAAACTCGTTTCTTGAACGATTTGCCAGCGCCGAAAAGTGGAGCCGGGACAACATCGATCGGTATACCCCGCTGCTGAACGACGCACTTGATGCAGGCCTTGCGCAGCTTTCGCATTATGTAAAAAACCGGACGGAGACGCTCCTGAATACTTTTATCGGGAAATGTGCTCTCGATTACGATTACCTTGCTGACAGGGTAATGGAACAGTTTGCCGATATTGAAAGCAGGTATGCGCAGGAACAGAAGAAGGTGGAACCGGAATTGAAAAAGCTGGTCTCACTCATTGAAGGGTACAATAACGTGAAAGAAATGGCTATTTAGTATCGGTCAATCCGTCAACTGGTGCAATGTTCCTGTACACAGGCAGCAGTAATGCAGATTAGCGTTCGTATTTCGCTGCAATGGGAAACCGTCGTCCCAGACCAAACGCCTTGGGGGTGATTTTTAAACCGGGTGCTGCCTGCCGCCGTTTATATTCATTTTTCGCCATCGCATCGGCAACCCACAAAACAACATCTGCATCTATCCCGCCGGCAATCACCTCTCTGGTTGAAGCTCCTTTTTCAATGAACTGTTTGAGGATAGAATCGAGCAGTTCATATGGCGGCAGAGAATCGGAGTCTTTCTGCCCGGGGCGCAGTTCCGCTGAAGGTTGTTTGTCGATTGTTGCCTGCGGAATGAGTTCTCTTTCCCGGTTAATGTACCGGGCGAGATCGTATACCATGGTTTTATAGATATCCGAAAGCACCGCCAGACCGCCGCACATGTCTCCGTAAAGAGTGCAATATCCCACTGCCAGCTCACTCTTGTTACCGGTCATTAACAGCAGGCAGCCGTATTTGTTGGAGAGGGACATGAGAAGACTTCCGCGAATGCGGGCCTGAATGTTTTCTTCAGTGACATCCGGTTCCTTCTGATTAAAATGCGGCGATAATTCCCGTATATAGGCTGAGAAAATAGGTTCTATTGCAATATTCTTTAATTCAATGCCGAGGTTTTCTGCCAGTTTCTGCGAATCCGAGACGCTTCCCGGTGAAGAGTATTGTGAAGGCATGGTAACGCCGCGTACTTTTTTGGCCCCGAGTGCATCAACGGCAAGCGCGCAGGTCACGGCAGAATCGATACCGCCCGAGAGACCGATAAGAGCTTTATGAAAACCGCATTTTCGGGTATAATCACGAATACCAAGCAGCAGAGCATTATATATGTCTCCGGTCGATTCCTGTGACGGTTCAGGGAGCGCCTCTCCGGGGGCGGCGGTATCTATTATCTGAATCGACTCGGAGAATGACGGCAGCAATGTGCACAATTCCCCTTTCCCGTTGAAAACCATACTGGCGCCGTCGAAGATAAGCTCATCGTTGGCACCGACCATATTTACCACGACAAATGGTATCCCATGCTTCTTTGCATGGTTTTGTATGAGTGAATACCGGAGTTTCTTTTTACCGATGCTGAAAGGTGATGCGGAAATGTTTATAAAAAGGGTTGCACCCATTTCCGCCAGCTTTTTTACCGGGTCAAAATCGTACCGCGACTGTTCCTGCATATCTTCACCGTTCCATGCATCTTCACATATAGTAATGCCGAGTTTTTCCCCTTTAAAGATAACCAGCTCAATTGCCGGCGCCTCAGTAAAGTATCGGGATTCATCAAAGACATCATAGGTGGGAAGCAGCGATTTATTCTGATGAAATAAAATCCGTCCGCCGGTGATAAGTACGGCGGAATTAAATAATCCGCGGCAGTTGTCAACAGTTGCCGGCAGCGTTATACCGGTCAGTATGCCGGTATCGGGATACTGTTGCGACAGGTTGCACAAATCATCAAGTGCAGAGAGTCCCCGCCCGATGAACCATTGGTTATCCAGCAGGTCAAGGGGTGGATACCCTAATATAAAGAGTTCCGGAAATACAAGAAGATCGGGATGTTCATCTCTCGTCTCTGAAATCACCTCTTTTATCCGGGCGGTATTTCCTGCGATGTCACCTGTAACGGGATTAAGCTGGCAGAGTGCGATTTTCATGAAGCGCACCTCGCTTGGTTAAATAATGAGGGATTTGCCGGTCATATCCGCCGGTTGTTCAAGGTCCATCAACTGTAATGCCGTAGGTACAACGTCACATAATGAACCGTCATCACGGAGCTGAATGTTACCGGCGCCAATAATGGTTAACGGCACCGGATTGGTTGTATGTGCAGTCATGGGTGAACCGTCGGCAAGTTTTGTCTGCTCGGCATTGCCGTGATCGGCAAAAATTATACTGATGCCGCTTCGCGCCCGAATCGCTTCGACCACCTCATATACACAGGTGTCTACTGTTTCAACCGCGGTAATAATGGCATCGAACACGCCGGTGTGTCCCACCATGTCACAGTTTGCAAAGTTGGCAATGATAACATCGTATTTATCGGAGGTTACCGCGGCAAGAAGTTTGTCCCGTACTTCAAAAGCACTCATCTCCGGTTTAAGATCATACGTCGCTACTTTGGGGCTGTTTACCAGGATACGTTCTTCGTGCTCAAACGGTTCATTCTTCAAACTGTTGAAAAAGAAGGTGACGTGGGCATATTTTTCAGTTTCTGCACACCGCAATTGGGTCAAACCGTTCTTGGCAAGCACCTCACCGAAAATGTTTTTATTCTCGACTTCAGGAAAGGCTTCCCTGAAATTCCCGTCATCGTAATAATGGGTCATGGCGACAAAATGTATCCCGTGATCGATCGTGGTAAATTCCTTGAAATCAGACTCTACAATTGCCTTGGTCAGTTGACGGGTTCTGTCGAATCGGAAATTAAAGAAGATAAAAGCATCATTTTTGTCGATACCCCGGTAATCAATCAGTCGCGGCTTAATAAATTCATCCGTTTCACCGTTTTCATAGGCGTCATTGATTGCGGCATTCCAGTCAGCGACCTGTTTTCCCTGCCCTTCCATGATTGCACGGTAGGCACGTTCAGTCCGGTCCCAGCGATTGTCCCGGTCCATGGCATAGTACCGACCGATAACCGTCACCACGCGACCCACGCCAATTCGGTCAATGGCGTCCTGAAGAAATTGCAGATGCTCGTGCGCGGATTTTGGCGGAGTATCACGTCCGTCGGTAAGCGCATGGATGAGAACCCGGTCGAATCCGTGCCGGTTACATAGCTCAAGAAGCGAAATACAGTGGCGGGTGACCGCGTGGACACCCTCTTCCTGAATAAGGCCGATAAGATGAAGATGTGAATTATGCTTTTGTGCATGAGTGATTGCAGAGAGAAAGGCGCTTTTGGTAAAGAAGTCGCCGTCTTTTATTGATTTATCTATACGGGTCAGACTCTGGTACACAACTCTTCCGGCACCGATATTCAGATGTCCCACCTCGCTGTTTCCCTGATATCCTGCAGGAAGACCGACGTGTTCCCCGGAGGCGTTGATGAGCGTTGTCGGGTAAGCCCGTTCATACTCATCGGTAAAGGGCGTGTTTGCCATGTAGATACCGTCTGCGGCATTATGTTTTCCCTTGCCCCACCCGTCACGGATTATAAGACACAGCGGTCGTTGTTTCCGTTTCATGGATTTTTATATATCCTCGTGTTTTTGTGATGTATACCTGAAAGATGTTTTGGTTGATATCATACTGCAATACTTTTTCATGAGTTCTTATCAATACGCTTTGCCCCGGAGCAACTATTTCCCCTTCGAGTACATTTCCTGGAAATTCCAGTCTTCAATACGCCCGGTTCCTTTGCATACCCAGCATTTACCAACACCATCACAGTAGCGGCATTTCCCGGTACCTTTGCAGTAGGGACATTCCTCTTCATATTCAAGGGGTGTTATGCTCCGTTCAGGATAGTTTTTCGTGCTCGTCTTCCTTTTACCGGTTCCCTTACAGAACGAACATTCTCCGGTACCGTTGCAGTAGGTGCAGGTCCCCGGATTCGTACTGCAGAACGGGCACTCCTTCTCATCATAGCGGGATTTGCGCTCATCCAAACGGGGGTTGCATGAAGCGATCGCTAACGCCGGAATGGCAGCTACAAAGTTACGTCGTTTCATTATTCCTTTTCCTTGGGTTATATGGTTAGTATGACAAAATAGGCTTTCTAAATATATATAAGAAGCATAAAATACCTAAAATTCTGCTGATAAAGTATATTTCTTTAGATTTAACAGATTAATATATTACGGGGTACTTGTTTAAATATGCCATATCATTAACGTATATTGTAAGGTACCGTAAATTTTCCTGACCTTTGTATGTTTCCTGAAGGTAAGGAAATCGTTCAAATATTTAAATTCTTTATGAGGTGTTCCTATGAAAGTATCTCACCTGATCATCATTCTCATGTTCAGTGTGATGTTAATTGGCAACTCACCGACGGAGCAACAGAAACGCTATTTTGAACACAGAATAAAAAAAGGTGAGTCGGTTAGTCTTATCTGTATCGACTATTACGGTCGCTACACGCCGAAGATGGGTGATGCTATCAAACGTTTAAATCCCGTGATATCCGATATCAATTTGATTCATGCGGGTAACTTCCTCAAATTACAGAAACCGGGAGCATCGTCCAAAAAGTCTTCCCGTGAGGTTAAGCTCTTTGAGAAAAAGGTGGCCGTATCCCAGGGCGTTGTTACCTGTGTCGAAGGAACTGCATATCTGATGAAAAAAGGTGGTACCGGTAAGAAAAACCTGACGGTGAATACCCTGGTGGTACCGGGAGATGTTATCGAAACCGCAGCGAACGGCCGGGTGGAAATAATTGTTAACCGCGAATCGGTTGTACGCATGAAAGAAAATTCTCGCCTGACAATGGAAGCATTCAGAGATGCCCCGGGGAAAAAAGGAAAAACAAAATGCGGCCTGAAAGGCGGCACCATATGGACAAAGGTGAAAAAATTTACCGGCAAACTCTGCCGTTTTGAACTCAGTCTGCCCACCGCGGTTGCCGGTGTATACGGGACGGTGTATCAGACGAGCCTGGATAAGGACAGTTCTGCGGAAGTGAAGGTGTATCACGGTGAAGTTGCCGTGAAAAATCAACCGTCAGCACAGAAAGCCACCGCCCCGGGAGAACCGGGTGAAGTACCCGGTCCGAATGAAGTGCCCGGTCCACACGAAGTATCCATGGAGGAATGGACCCGGATCGTCCGCTCCATGCAGAAGATTACTATTGGTAAAGACGGTACTCCGTCTGCGGTAACACCTTTCAAAAAACAGCCCTCGGATTCATGGGAGCAGTGGAATGAAGAGCGTGATAAACGAATTGCAGAACTTTTTTCGGAGCAATAATGACAAATAAGAGACAACTCATTATCCTCATTGGGGTAACCCTGGTCTTCTTTCCGGCTGTATTGATTATTCACAACGCTGTTCCCGTGGTGGAGAATATTTTTTATGATATGAGTTTTTCTTTTGTTAAAACGGAAACACCCGATTCAATAGTTATCGTTGGTGTAGATGCAAACAGTATCGCTGAAATCGGCGCCTGGCCGTGGTCCCGATCTACCTTTGCACAATTAATTGCACGAATCGGCGCCTGTTCTCCCCGGGTAATCGCGCTTGATTTCCTTTTCCCGAAACGAATGAACGATCCGGGAAGTGACAGCCTCGCAGCGGTGTTCCGTAATGTTAAGAACCTGGTTGTAGGAATGCGAATGGATGCAGTCACAGACGACCCGGAAGCCAAGATGGCTATGGTAACCAATGAAGCCTATAAACACCGATTCCTCATGCTGCAAAACCAGGAAGAACTGCCGATAACTTTCGGGTATTCCGCGGGAAAACTGGACTTCGGGGACCCGTATATTACGCAATATGCCGACAAAGCCGGATTCCTTAATGTCTCCACCAGCAGGACCAGCCAGAAAGTGCGTGAACTGATACATGTGCTCCGTGCCGGTAAAGATTATTATCCTTCATTCGGCCTTGCCGCCTGTGCGGCGTTTCTCAGACTGAAACCGTCTGAATTTGTACTTGACGGCAA